>ERZ1034719.1-NODE-1-length-276195-cov-35.105193_pt1 | contig 276195 bp, 223 predicted proteins | sample MGYA00520703_ERZ1034719 | MGnify/ENA primary metagenome ERZ1034719 (study PRJEB33766, sample SAMN09781716) | gut metagenome | biome: gut microbiome | host: Homo sapiens | place: Madagascar | study: EMG produced TPA metagenomics assembly of the PRJNA485056 data set...
AATCTAAAGCCTCGTAGCTAATGTTAAACCGTCCAACTTTTGGGGGTCACATCATCGACACTCGCATTGGGGTTGTCTCTGACCATGGCGTATGTCGCTCCGTATGCGAGTCCTCCACCTGCAAGTGCCGGAACACTCTCCTGTGCATTCTTGTTAATGAGTGAAGTCATAATCGCTGCAGCCGTCACCATCGCTGCGCCTACGGCAATCGCTGCCCACGGATTGGCAAGAACCGATTTTAGGGTACTCTTGAAAATGAGAATCATCGTACCGAACTCAATCAGCTGCGCTCCGATATTCTTGAGGAACGATGCGAACCGCGTGAGAATAGCCTTCATAAGTCCTCCGAAACCGAGGTCTCCGGTGATTATCTGTCCGATGGCTTCCGCAGCTGCCACGATGCTGTCCGCAAGGAACTTTGACACCTGCTGGTCGAACTCCTGCATCACCTTGCTAATCTGCGTATAAACCTGCTCAAGAGCCGATTCGAAGTTGTAGCCTTTTGCAACAAGGGTGTCGGTGTAGTTCTGGACGATTGCCGTCATGTCGGCTACATTCGCTGTAAGGAACTCGGAGGAAGAATCAGCCCAGCCGTACAACCCGTTCCGGACTGCATCGAATATCTGTCCCATCTGTTGCTGGTACTTTGAGACCACGGGCTTGAGACCTCCCAAATCCACCTTCAAGGCAGGAGCCTTGATTGCAGGGAGCTTTTCCAGAGGCTCGATGACTTTTCTGGTCAGTCCTTCAAGAGAAAGATTCTGGATTTGCTCCAGCTTCTCCTTCAGCCGTTTTATCTCATCGTTGTATCCGGCAATATCCTCACGGGTGGATTCAGGAAGCAGTTTCTTTTTCTCCAGATCTTCAATCCGGTTCGTTAGGTCGTTGATGATACCGCCTTCCTTCTTGGTCTCAAGATTCACACCCTTGATGGCAGCATTCATCTGTTCCGTGATGGCTTTGGCTTGCGCCTCTGCTTTCTCCCTCTCCTCAATCGCTTTCTTGCTCTTCTCGATTGCAGCGACAAGAGCTTCTTCCTCCATCTTGAGGTTCTTTGCTCTTGTACCTTTGTTGAGAGCATAGTTCACTTTGGATGCGATAGAGTTTCCCTGCCAAGGGGACTCGTTCTCGTTTACAGCCTGCAGCCTACGGTTTTCCTTGAGCTGTCTTTCCAGTGTCGACAGTGACAGCTTCTCGAAGTCCGATGTCATTTCGGAAACAAGGGCTTCCTTCTGCTGCTTGGCATATAGAAAGGCTGCACCGAGGGCGAGGATTGCCGTTGCCGCAAGTCCGACCGGAGAGGTGAGTGCCAAGAGTCCGGTCTTCAGCATAGGCATCAGCTTGATGATTCCGGAGATGCCAAGGGATACCGGACCGATTGCTGCGGCGATTCCTCCGAGGGTGACAATGATTTTCATCGCCTCCGGTGAGATTCTCTGCATTGCGGAAACAACGACTCCGAGCATCCTTGAGACCTTGGTCACGAATGGCATCATGGCTGTGCCAACCTGCTCCAGCAAGTCACCCCATGCATTTTTGAGCTGTTTCATCGCACCAAGACCGTTGTTGGCTGCGGTCTCGGCATAGCCCTTATAGTTGTTCAGAACGAACTTGACCGCATCCCCGTTCTTGAGCTGCTCGGCGGTCATCTCCTTGAGCTGAGGAATGCTCTCTCCAAGTTCTCCGGTAAGTCCTCCGTATGTCTTAGCAAGATTCTTGACGGCACTCTCAAGAGACATTCCCGTGGCTGAGGATAGCTGCACGGATGCCTCTATCATATCCTTTATCTCCTGCTCGGTTCTTCCGAGCGAAGCAAGGTAAGCCTGCTGGGAAATTATGACCTCGTCTCCGATGACGGAACGGGACTGTATCTCCGAAGCCTGCGAAAGCAGCCTCTGCTGGACATCAGCCCGTCCGCCAAGAGCGGTCATCAGACGGCTCTCGGCTTGAATCTGCGTCTCGGCATTGCTGAGTGCGACAGCACCGAGTGCCGTCAACGGTACGGTCAACGACTTGGAAAGGGACTTGCCGAGGGAGGAGAGCTTCTTCTCCATCCCTCCAAGCCCCTTTTCCACGGACTTCATCTTCTGCTGGAACTCATAGGAGTCCGCACCGATTTTTATCAGCAGGTCTGCAATTCTCCGGCTCATAGGTCAACGAAAATTATGGACGGTGTTTCATGAACAGCTCCCAGCCTTCAACGACCTCATCGATGTTTGCCGGAATCCCGTTCTCCACCTTTGAGATGGCTGCGACCACAAGAATCATTACATTGCGGTCGTTCACATCCAATGGTGCATCCGGATTGACAACGGCATTCTGTGCTACATAGTTGATGTAGCTCTCAGTGTCGTTCTCGCTGGGTGGCGCATATCTGGTAATCATCTCTCGCAGGGTTGTCAGTCCCCTGCGAGAGTAGGTGTACAGCAGCACGAAGATGGCTCTATATCCCCATCCTCTTGTCTTGAACTGCTTGAATGCCCTGTCGGAAGAAGGCACGACCTCTCCGAGGTAACGGGTCTTGCCAATCCGGATGTTTCCGGCATTGTTGTTCCTCAGACCACGAGGAAGAGTGTTCTTATTTCCCATCTGCCACCTCCTCTGCCGTCTGTTCTTCCTGTTTTTCCTTATCGGCTTTCTCCTGTTCCTCCAGCTCCGCCTTTTTGCAGAGTACCGGACACTCCTCCGGTGGAATCTTGCACTTGTAGGCTTGGCGGATGATGTTCCTGCCCTTGTCAATCTCGCTGTCCTTGTGCTCGATGATGATTTCGAGCTTGCCCACCTCGTGTTCGAGCTTGTTGACCCTGCCGTCAAGACGGGATATCTGCTCGCTCTGAATTGACACAATCTGCTCGGTGTTCTTCAGCTCAGCAGAATCTGCCTCCGCTGCTTCCTTTCTCTTTTTGCTTTTGAAGAAGAGAACAGTGCCGACCATACCGCTGGCGAGGATAAAATTCAAAATGATGTTGATTGTTTCCATGTTAATTCCGGTTTACATATTTATATATTCCTCCTTCCCGAAGGATGTAGAGGTTTCCGTTGATGAAGAACAAGCCTTTCACTGCCTGCTCCGAGGCTCCGGCATTGATGACACTGCGGATTGAGTTGTTGCGGTAATCCCAAATCCGGACAGCCTTGCCGTTGTTGTATGCGACCTCCGCAAGGGTGTTGTCCGTGATGGAAATATTGCCGGAGATGGTTTTAACGAGGGTCTGTTCAGAGATGGTATCCCTGCGGTATATCTTCAGAGGGCCGGAGGACTTCATGCAGATGAAGTAATCCGACAGACTGAGTATTTCCGCTCCCTCGAAACAGGTTGTCAGTGTTCCTTTGTGCGTCCTCCTGTCAAAGAGATATGCGTCACCTGCGTTATGAACAACGAGCGAGGCGTAGGACTTAACTATCCGCCCTATGGACGGGGATGTCCCGAATGAGGTGCTTGCAGACTCGCTGGAAGCACCTCGGACTACCTTAGCCTTGCCGGATTTGCCGAGTATTCCCAAGTAATATGACCATGAAATAGCTCCGCCTCGACCGATATTGTATCGAGCCACGCCATAGATGGTGCTTCCCATGAAGGTTGCCGGAGTCTGATAGTCCCTCTCAAGATATTTCAATGTGTATCCACGATAGTCAATTACCCGAAGCGATGTCGCATCAGAGATGACATAGGAATCATCCGCTGGGTAGAGTTTCGTTCCGGCAGCGCAGTCCATGACCTTGTTCATCCTCCTTGTTATGGTGTCAAAGACATACAGCACATTCGTGTCGCTCAGCATCACTATCTGGTTGACGCATTTTACCGCCTGCGAGACATTGAACGGCAGACTTTGCAGCAGGACGCAGTCATCTCCGGAGTCCGGAACATCCTCCTGTAGCAGCTGGGGCATCTCGACAAGCTCGCTGTTGTAGGTGTCGTCCATTGCGTTCAGCTCGATGGAGTTGATGTAGAATCCGGCTCTGAGGTACTTGTCATCCTGCACGACCGTGTTCATGTCGATGTGCTTGCCCGTGAACATCTCTCCGGAGATGCGCTTTGCCGGAAGCTGCTTGTACTTGAGGGCGCAAGCCATAAGATGGTTGACGAGCGGATTGTAGTCCGAGAGTCCCTTGCTGTGCCACATTCTGGTGGGCTTCCCGTCAGAAGTCACAAAATAGAGAGCGTTCATCAGCAGGTCATTCGGGATGTTCGGAATGTCTGAAATAGGCAGCTGGATATCCATATCGATGTTGTTGGCAGCATTGACCGCCAGTGCGTATGACAGTCCGTTGTCGTAGTCCTCGTCCGCATCAAGGGTGAGGGACAAATCCGTAAAGCGTGCCGTCTGCCAAGCGGTCGTCCTTCCGGCAGAATATCCGGTGAGGCATTGCACGATGAAGAATTGGCAGTTGCCGAAAATCGGAAATCCGTCTATTTCAATCTTGCACTCTCCGCCCTCCGAGGTCTTTACATCATCCTCGATGATGACCTCTTCCTCCTGCCAGCTGCCGTCCTCGTCCAGATAGTAGGTCTGGGTGTCACCAACAATCCGGAAGCCGTATCTGACCGTGATTACCTTGTCTGAGGTAGGAGGTCTTGAGGAGGAAGTTCCACCGATACTTCTGTAGTGGTAAGAAGTGGAGAGCTTCATCTCGAAGACCATCCTGTAGGCGGTCTTCTTGACGGGATAACCCTTATGATAAAGGACATCATCTCTATGGCTGCTGTCTCCCCGAAGCTCCAGCGAGTTGTCTGAGGCAAGATAGAGACTGTTGCCGTTCAACTCCCAAAGGTCGATGTCGTATATCCCTATCTGCTCCACGAGGTTCGTGAGCATCTTGTCCTTGACGGAGACCTCGACCTTGCGGATTGCCGGAACAATCTCAAGGGTGGATGCACCGAGAACATTGATGTCGCTGTTCCACATCGAATCGATGCGGTCACGGGACATGGTCGTGATTAAAGCATCTCCGGATGCTGCGGTGATGGTTTTTCCGTCAGTAGTAATGAGCCAGCCGGACGGGAACTCCGCCCCGACATCGTAGAAGGACAGAGGTCTTGTATTGTTGTAAAGCGATATGGCTCTGCGGATATGCAGCGAACCGCCCGATTGGAATATCTGTCCGGCAAAGGGGCGCAGGCACAGTTCGAGGGCATCTCTGAAGGTGGGTTCCTCATACACATAATAGAACCGCTCCATATTGACATAGACCTGCCGGAGCGGAGAGATGCTCTCCGAAGTGCCCTCGGCATACAAATCCATCCAATCGGAAACGGACACATCCAGCTCCAGCAGGCTTATGCAGGAGGACAGGATGTTCCAAAGACTTTGCTTTCCGGAAATCTGCGTGTTGTCTGAATTGAGGAACGGGACACTTGAAAGCAGCTTGAAGCCGTCCACCGCCTTGATGGTCACCTCGTAAGGAGGTGCTGTAAAGGTCTCGGAATATAGGTCTGCGACCACGAACCCTCGCCAATAGAGGATGGTGTTCCGGTAAATGGAGACTCGGAATTTCCGTGGGTCGCTGGTGAAGAGGCTGAGGTAGTGGAAGTTCTCACGGCACATTATCGTGATGGTGGCTTCGGATGCCTTGACCGGAACGAAGAACTCATCGCCACGGTTCTCCCAAGTAATCTGCAGCGGAGTGTTTTCGGAGAATTCCATCTCCTCGCTCGCACCGCTGTAATCCCTCTCGGCTATCTCCACACGCCAGAAGACGCCCTTATATCTGGAGCGCATCTGTGCATAGTATTTCAGTCCGAATTGAGCCATTACCTTCCACCTTTATATGGATGTAAAGGTAGACGGTCGGGATAGATTTTAACGGAAAGGTTCTTACAGTTATAATTATTTTAGTCCCAATATGTTGGGCGTATGTTTAAAATCCGTATCTTTACAAACAAGAATAGGCAGATGTATGAAATTATCAAAACTTGAGAAAATAGATTTGCGTGACCAATGGAAGGATGAAGCAAAAGATTTCACTCCTTGGCTCGCAAAAGAAGAAAATATAGCATTGCTCAGTGATGCCATCGGGATGGAATTGGAAGTAGAAGGGACTGAAGAAAAAGTCGGAGCATTTAGTGCTGATATTCTGTGCAAGGACATAAGCACCAACAAACTTGTTGTGATTGAAAATCAGTTGGAAGCAACTGACCATTCTCATCTTGGACAAGTTATAACATATTGTTCCGGACTCCAAGCTAATACATTTATCTGGATAGCATCTCAAATAAGGGAAGAACATCGTGCTGCTGTAGATTGGCTGAATAATGTTACTGATGACGAGCACAATTTTTTTGCTATTGAGGTTCAATTATTTAAGATTGATGATAGCTCGCCAGCACCATATTTCAAAATCGTAGCAAAACCAAATGGCTGGTCAAAGTCCGTTAAAAAACAGGTTAGTGGCGAACTGAATGAAACCGCCAAATTGAAGCTGGAATATTGGGATGCATTCCGTGAGTATGTTCTTGAACATCATAAAGACCTGCCGTTCAAGTTACAATCTGCCCAGCCACAGCATTGGATGAATGTTGCCATAGGCACATCTGCTGCTCATTTAAGCCTAATTATCGGTCGAAAAAAATCTCTCGTTGCTGTTCAGTTATGGCTTGACAGCATTAATGCTAAGGCTAATTATGATTCGTTGGCAAAAAACGAGGAACTGTCCAAAACGGAAATATCACCAAACATTGATTGGGATAGGATGGATGAATACAAGTCTTCTATTATAACAATGGAGGAAGATGGCGATTATCACAATAGAAAAGATTGAGAAAGGCAATTTGAATGGCTCTATGACATGACCGTTAAATTCCACAAATTCTTCAAACCATTAGTCAAGAACTTGAAATAGCAGTATTAATTCATCTCCATATACTTCCATTCTCCATCGATATAGATGTAGAGGTAGTCAAGAAAATCACCCTGCGACTTGTTGATGTACGAAGCCACAGAACTGAAGGTCTGGAATGTGCTATTCTGTTCCGCCCTGCATTTCTGGGGAGATGAAGCCAAAAAGAAAAGGTTGCCGAGAGCCAAAAGCTCGGCAATCTTTTTTTCATCTGTGTAGTATCTGGCGAGCATACCTCCGGCATAATCCGGATAACCGTCTTGAAAAAGAACGATGCTGTCAACTGTGCCGTCCTCTTTGAGAACGCCTATTCTTGCCCTTGTACTCATTTCTGTTCCTCCCCGTCTTTGATTTCTATTCCGTACCATTCCACATCGGGCTCGTTCAGCTCGAAGAAGTCCACGAGGAATTTGTGATTTACATCACCTACATAGCTGGTCTTGATGGGGTGTTCCCTGCCGACCTCCTTGATTGTGATTTCGAAGTGTCTCATGATTGTCCTCCTATTTTTCAAGTGACCAGAGCTGCTCAAGCAGGCTGTGAATCTCATCGTTGATACTGTGCTGACGGTCGTGAAGCCTGCGGTATTCTTCAGAAGTGCGGTTGCTCTTAAGCTCGTTCAAGCGGTTGTCGTTAGTCTTGAATTCAGCCTCAAGTCTGTCTATCTGGGCGTTGAGTTTTGCTATGGTCTTTTTCATTTTATTTGCCTTTAATTTGTTGGTATTCAGTGCTTTATCGCACTACAAAGATGGCATCATTATTTGGAACACGCAAGTTATTAAGCACTTATCTGCCAATGATTTACGAAGATTTTTGCACTATTTTTCCGCCAGCGGATTCTCAAGTTCTGACTCGATTTTGTCGAGCCCTTCTCTCATCTGGTCGAGGGTGTCTTTGTAGCGGAAGAGCATCGTCCGGAGTGCCTCAAGTCTGGTCTTGTCAGAAAGGAACCTGCCGAGGTCGATGTAGAAGCGAGCCCTGTCGCCCTGCTCGCAGGCGAGAAGGTCAAATCCTCCGCAAGTTCCGACATTGGTGTCGAACCTTTCCTTTCCGTTCCAATAGTGCTTCTCGAAATAGATTTCAATGCTCTGTCCGAAGACCTCCTTGTTTTCGTCCTTCGGGTCAGCGATGGCGAACTCAATGCGAGAGTCGCTCAAGTAATAGAGCTTCCAATAGTTGCCGAGGAATTCCTTAATCCAGCCATTGAAGAAGGCTTCTCTGTTTCCCATAAACTCGGTCATCCTCTGGCACAGTTCTTCTTCGCTCTTCAGAAGCTCAGCCTTGCGAGCCTGTCCTTCCTCGGTTGCGAAGTATGCTTCCGCTGCAGCCTTCTGCTCGATGACCTTCCTTTCTCGGTCGATACTTTTCCGGAGAGACTCGTTGGATGACTGAAGGTCGTAGACCGTGCTGTTCTTGGCTTCATCTCTGAATTTCCAATGGCTTACCAGCGAGTCAAGGTCGGTAAGATTCTCGGTGTTCCCTCTGAGGGTGTAAAGCTCGTTATAAAGTCTGTAGTTTTCGAGCAGGAGGGTTTCTTTGCGTGTCATATTCCTTGGGGTTTAGAAGTTCAACAATGCGTTCATTACGAAGCAGGCGGTCAATGCATCCAGATTATATTTTTTTGGGATGTAGCGGTTCGCCCAAAGTCTGAATGTTCCGTTGGTGTCAGCCTTGCGGAATGCCTGCTGAAGCTGTCCGAGTGTAATGTTTTCGAGTGCCATATTCTTGCTTTATTTTATTAGTAATCAATGCTTTATCGCATTACAAAGATGGCATCATTATTTGGAACGCGCAAGTTATTAAGCCCTTATCTGCCAATAAGTTATGCAGATTTCTGCACTATTTTTCCGGTGCTGGGTAATTGGTGATAATCCACTCTTCCTGCCTTCTTCTTGAGACCTTGGAGGCGGTTATCGTGCGTTCAATCCGGTGGATAGTCCAGCCGTATTTCTTGGCGAACTCTTCGATAAGCGGATGCGGAAACATAGTCAGCATGAACTTGCCCTTGACCTTGGCGAGAGTCTCAAGCAGGGTCTTGAAATCATCGTCTCCGAAGTAGCCGTTGTAATGTCCGCAGTCAGTCCCGACATACGGAGGGTCAACGAAATGGAAGGCATCCTCGCAGTCGTAACGCTCGATGACATGAGTCCCGTTCTCGCATTCGATGGTGACATTGTCCAGCCTTGCGCACAGCTCCTCGGTGAACTGCTCCTTGGCGTTCCGGAGTTTCAGAGTGGTCGTCCCCGTACGGTCATAGCCGAAAGTGCCGTCTATCATGGATGCGAAGCCGAGCTTGGTGCAGAGCCATACAGCCCACGCCCTTTCCACCGGAGTGAAGTATTCCGGAAACTGATTGATATGCCTTGCGTGGGCGTGTTCCTCACGAGAGTGCAGCGAAGCGTCCACCATCTTCTTGAATTCCGGATACTGGTTCTTCGCAACCTTGTAGAAATTGACCAGCTCGGTGTTGATGTCGTTGATGACCTCGCAGTCGACCGGAGCCTTGCCAAAGAGGACAGCGCACCCTCCGCAGAAGGCTTCCGTGTAGAGCTTGTGTTCTGGAATCAGAGGAAGGATATGCTTGAGCAGCGTCTGCTTTCCTCCGTAATAGGATATGGGTGTTTTCATTATAGGATTGATTTGAATCTGACAAGTATTATTATGACGGACAGCGCAATAAGGGAAAGAGCAATGGCAATCCACTTGACGGTGGTGACTGCCGGAGGTGGGGAATCCTTGGTTTCAGTATTGGATTCTTTCGATACTTTTTCGACAGTATCCGTCAGTATCACACTGTCTTTTGCAGCCGAGGCTACGACTTCAGTGCGGATTTCTGTTCTGGTAATGCTCTTTATCGGCTGCGGTACGGAGGTGGCGACCTCGCTTGGAATCGGCACAGCCACCGCTGGTGTTTCGAGATAGACAGTGTCATGGATGGGATAGTATTCGATGACCGTTTGCGTTACGACCTGATTGACGACATTAACCACCGTGTCCATTACGAAGACAATGGTCTTGTCAACCGCTGAAGAATCCACCTGCTCTGCCGAACGGACATGGCGCAGGGCAGAACAAGAGGACAAACAAAAAAATGAAGAGGAGGATGATTATAAATCTATGCATTGTAGGATTTCTTTAACTCGTTTCTGCCTTTCGGAAAGCGACATCGGCTCTTCCGGTTCTTTGGGGGCATCGTCCCACGGCATCGGGAACATCTGCTCCATGGGCTTGCGGTCTTTCCTGTCCAGCTGGATGGAGGTCAGAATCCAAGTCTGCCAACGGGTCAGTTCCCATTCGTGCCGGATTCTGTCCCTCTGAGCCTTAAGCCAGCCGAGCCATGCGTAGATGAACTCTGCAGGGGTAAGAGCCTCGAAAGTCTGCACCGGAAGCTCCATTTGTCCGACCCCGATGGCGAACCACCGTTCATAGGTGATTTCCGAACCGCCATCAGAGCTGGACTTGGTTACTTTGGGGCGATGTCTCCGAGCTTGTCCGTCATCGCATCGATGCTCTCCTTGAAGATATCAGCTACATCGAGAACGAGACGGGGCTCCTCATCAAAGATGTCCCACACCTCATCCTCGGTGTACCGCTCCGGTCTGCCGGACTGCCTTGCACCCTCATTGAGACCGAGTGCGGTCAGAGCTGCCATGGAGTCAAGTGTCCCGATGGCGTCTGCCGTGGTGACGGTCGTGCTGAAATTCGCTCCGGTGCGCTTTGCGAAATCATTGATTGCCCTAAGCCCGAAGTGAATCGGGCAGGCTTTTCCTTTTATCGTAATCTCTCTCATAATGCTGAACCTCCTGTATGGTCGTTTTGTTGTTGTGCTTTGGCTGCTGCTTCCGGAGCGAGGTTTCCGCTTCCGGAAAGCGAGTATGAGTAGGTGGCGTTGTCGCCAGCCGGAGTGGAGAGGGAGAACGATGTGATGAAGGCTTCTCCCTTGTAGGTCTTGGTAAGCCCACGGATTGGGGCTCTGAGGATTGCTTCAACCTTCTTCTTGGAAAGCACGAACTCAAGCACATCCTCTGCCGAGTGCGCTTCAGCGATGGCTGGGTCAATGACCACGAGTCCGTCTCCGTCCACACTCCATGAGATATCTCCGGCACACTTCTCCTTGCCGTTGGTATCCTTCGTGCGCAGGTCTTTCAGCTCCAAGTCCACCTTCAGTGAATGCGAGGTGGCATGAAGGGTCGGCTTGCCGTCAATGACGAGAATAATATCCTCGCCTTGAATTACTTGTTTTTCGTTTTCTTGTGGCATATTCTTGGGTGTTAAACAATTCTGAATGTCAGTGTTGCGCTGTGCAGGTCGTACTGCGGAAAGTAGTCCGTCTGCGATGACTTGAATCGGCACAGCCTGCCGTTTATCCGCAGCAGGTCAAGGATGCCGAAGATTTCCTTTTTGAGAGCATCCGCTCCGGCAAATCGGGAGTCATAGACGGTCACCTCGAAGAGCGTTTCAAATCCTGCTATTCCGGAAAGGGTCAGCAGCGGTTTCTCCTCCGGAAGAGTGAAGGTGGCGAAGGGCGCAGGAGTCTTCTCATCCACAGCACCTGCCTGAATCTTTCCTTCCAGCTCCGGTATCGCCTCGGAGGTGGTTGCTATCAATATGCTCTTGAAATCAGCCATATCTCTATTCCACCTTTTGAAGTTCTTGTCAATAAATTTCTCGACTGCGGTTGCGAGGTTGTCACCGAACTCGGAGACTATGCGCTGCGAGGTCTGGGAATAAGCCTGCTCTAAAAACGGAGTGGCTTTCAGCCCCTTGACCCTCGTTGCAAACACTTTCTCTCCATCTCTTCCGATGAATACCAATGGCTTGCCCTTTCGGGACCTGCGAGGGTCTTTCGTGCCCTCGTGGACAAACTTGCCGTAGTATTCGTTCACTGCCTTCTTCTTTGACGAACGGGAGAAGACGGGCTTCACAGCGACATCCACCTCTGACTTGGGTGCATTGCGGTCTCTGAAACGGACGGTCTTGAGCTGCTTTTTCAGCGCACCGCTCCGCACGGGAATACCGCTCTTGGCAGCATCAAGGGCAGGCTTTGCCGAAATGCGCAGAGCCGAGAGGAGCATCTTCTTCTGCATATTGTTGGGCAGTTCATCCATGATGTCCTTTGCCTCCTTGTATCCCTTTACCTCAATCGTCAGCATCTGTCTTGATGGTTTTCAGATGGAGTCTCCATCTGCGTCCTTCCTCATGAACCGAGATAATCCTGCGCTGGTCGTCATTGTCGATAACCACCATTCCGGCTTCAATCCCTTGTCTCCAGCGGATAGTGTAAACGACCTCGTTCTCATGAACGATTCTTCCGGCATAGAGATTCTCCCGTCCTCCGGCTTCCGTGCGCTGGGCATAGCAGTCAGCGACATGGACAAGCTCCTTCGTCCGGTCGTTGTACTCGTCCCTCTGGTGCTTGTACGCATAGATCTCAATCATCCGGTCAAACATGGTCGTCTTCGTTTGAATAAGGATGCACCCTCCAAGGCAGCAGGAGCTTCTCTGCTGTGAGTGGCAGCTGGGAGACGCTGCGCCCCACAAGGGCATCGCTTTCGTTGTCAAAAAGAGTCCCCAATATCAGCAGGACTGCGGATTTGATTGCCGGAGGGATGGTCTCCTCGGTGTATTCGTCTTTGATGTTGCGGTTCGTAAAATCGGAAGCGATACCCACAGCCATTCCCAGATACTCCTCAATGAGAGAATCCAGAGAATGGTTATCTCCGACACGGAGGTGCTGTCTCGCAAGTTCAAGTGATATTGGGGACTCGGACATAAACACTACATTTTATGGCGTAGACACTGACTGACTGTCTTTTTATTTGTCGGCATGGACGAGTTTCTGTACCGGATGTGTTCCTGCATCGATGAGCGTTCCATCGGCACGGGCGAACCCGAAGAGACCGATTGAGAGGTACTCGGCAAGAAGTTCGTTGAGCCTTATGACACGGAAGCTCCTGACCATACGGATTTTGTACTTGCTGAGGTTTCCGAAGATGACGGATGCCTTGCCAGCTCCGATGTCCTCCATATCGTCATTGAGGATATAGCCCTTTCCGAAGAGGGTTGCCGGAGCACCGACACGGGGGTTCTCCTGCCAGAGATACTTTCCGTCTGAGTCCTTGATTTTCGCAAGGGCGAAGAGTGTGTTGCAGTTGAGCATGAACTTTCCGTTCTTGGCGTATGCACTGCCCACTCCCTTGATGAGGTCGAGGATGTTGTCGAGTGTTATCTCGGAGGCAGCAGCCGTGGCTGACGATGCCGTGGCAGCGGTGACGATACCCTTCGGCTGTCCCACTCCCGTTCCGGTGGTGAGATGTTCGTTGATGCCCCTGCCGAAGCTCTCGACAAGAAGCTCGCTCAGAAGCGTGTCAAGATTGAAGGCGGAGTCCTGCAGCAGTTCCTGTGACACCGGAATGATAGGTGTCCTGTAGGTGTAAGCCTTGAGGGTGACCGAACCGAAGGTCGGAGTCCTCTTGGTGGACTGGGCGTACTCTGCCACGATGGTAGCCTTGGCGGAGGTGTCGTTGATGGTCGGAAGCAGGAGGTCGCCACCGTTTGAGGTGTTGATGATTGAGCCAGCCTCGAACATTCCGCCAAAGGTCTTCAGAGCCTTTTCGATGGTGCTGGCGAGGGTGTTCGGGATGAGGACTCCGGCTGTGAGTCCGGCAAGGGTGTCACGGCTTTCGAAGACAGCCCTCTGCTCCGGTGTGATTCCCTGTGCGCCATGAAGCAGGTAGCTTGCGAATGCGCTGCGGTACTCCTCCTCCCTCGCTTCATTGCCGGAGTCCCGTCTCTGCTGGTCGAGGCTCTCCAGCTGCCTGCGCTGGATTTCCTCGAAACGCTCCTCGGCTTCCACTTCCTTGTCAGCCTTGGTGTAGTTGGCAAGGAGGGTGTCCCACCTCTGCTGCTCCTCTGCGGTCATCTCACGACCGTCAGCAGCCTTACGGAGTTCATCAATCTGTGAGTAGACCGATGCCCGTTTCTCTTTTAGTTGTTTCAATTTGCTCATATTAACTGTTTTTGAGATTAAGAAATTGCAAGAGTCTGTCTCTTGACGATGTATTCAATTCAACGGTCTGGGGCTGCTGCGACTTGAGCCATTCAGCCTTTCTTTCCTCCAACTCCCGAACGGAGGCTTCGGTATCCTTGTAGGCAGGATAGACCACAAGGGAGACATCATAAAGTCTGGAAATATGCTCGACCGTGCGCTCGTCATATTCGAGCCTGTTCTCCTTGTCGGCATACCTCCAGCTGTCCTTGTCCACGGAGAACTTGAAGGAGCATTTGCTGATGTCGCCCCTGCGCACAAGTTCCAGAATATCGTTGCCGAGGCTGGTCTGCGGTGCTTCGAACTCGAAGCGGAGTCCCACTTCATCGGTGGAGACCTTGAGCGTTCCGGAGGTCGTCCTTGCGAGGATGGCATTGACATCGTGGTTGAAGCACATGATGACATCCGTGACATCGGTCTCGCTGAATGCGTCTCTTGCAATCTGCTCCTTGAACCATCCCATGATAGGCTCCGACCACCTCTCGAACTTGGCTGCATAGCCCACGATGGTACGGCTCGGAGCATCCTTGTCACTCCGGCTTTCGATGCGGAGGTCGCTCAGCTCGCTGCGAACCTCAATCGGTTCGGTATTCTTCCGGTTATTCTTACTCATTGTTGTCTGTATTATCTGGTTTGACATCGGGCGCAGCTGGCTCGGTGTTCTGCGCTTTGGCATTGTCCACCGTCTGCATATTCGCCTGCACGAAGTACTCGTCACCGCCCTCGTAGGCGTTCATGTCCTCGAATGCTCGGATTTCATTTGCGCTCATAGCCCCGATGAGGTTCATGTTCTTGTAGTATTCGCTTCGGGTTTTGGCATCGCCTCGGAGCAAGCCGTTGAGCCCGAAGAGAAAGTAATACTCACCGAACTCGTCATCTCGCAGCAGCTTGCGGTTGAACTCCTCCTCAAGACGGACGAGGTACGGGAGAAGGCAGTACTGCACGAACTCCATTCCTTGGTGTTCGATGTTGTTGTTCGTTGCCCTCTCAAGGTCTGCAATCATGTGCGGAGGGACTCCGTAAATGGTGGCGATTTCCGTCTTCTGGAACTTGCGAGTGGCGATGAACTGCGCATCCTCCGGAGGGATGCTGATTCGCTCGTAGGTCATTCCGCCTTCGAGCAGCAGCGGTGTATGGGCGTTGTGCAATCCCACGGACTGCTGTAGGAGGTCTTTTTTCAGTCTCTGGTATGCCTCCGGCTTGAGTGTGGACGGGTACTTGAACACACCGGACATATTGCCACCCTGATTGAAGAATCGCTCTCCGTACTGCTGTGCCGATGCCGTAAGTGAGAGGTTGTCACGATGCACGGCAATGGGACTCTTGCCCTTGTAGCCGTTCGTGGACAGACCTCTCAGATGCAGCATCTCATAGCTTGGAAGCAGCTCGCCCTTGTCGGTGCGGTAGAACAGTTCATCATCGCCCGTAAGCACTGGATCGACCTGCGTGGGATGCAGCAGCTGGAGCCTTACCGGACGGAAGTTCCGGTCTCGGTAAATGCGGACATAGCCGTTGCCCCACAAGGTGCAGGAGACCATGAGGTGGTGCAGCAGGGCGAATCGTGATGTGTATGAATTCGGACGGGAGAGAATGAGGCTGCAGGGATGACCTGCCACCTGCTCCCGACCGTTGTCGGTCTTTCGGTAAAGGTGCACGGGAAGCGTGCCGACAGTCTCTGACAGAATCCTCACGCAAGCCCACACCGCTGACAGGTTCAGCGACCCTTCCTCGCTGATATAGGGCTTCTTGCTGCGTCATTAACGGTGTCGGAGAGAAGGGCTGCATTCACTGCAGTCTCGAACTCCTCAGATGAAGTCCGCTTCTCCCCACGACTGAAAGCAAGAGTTTTCGTGAGAGCCGAGAGAAGAGTCAAGCCTCTGCTTGAATTCTTCCGAGGCGAATCCGAAAAAATCGGACTCTCCGAAATTTTTGAGATAAATGATGACACCGTTTTTTCTGTTTTATAACTATCGCTGCAAACATAACGGGTCACAAAGGATAATAACGGAAAGATTGTTACACTTAACCTTTCTTTTTGGGTTTATTCTGCAGGGAGGCGGAGCGGAACGAGTCATACTCTGAGTATTTCCGCTCTCCGAAGATTCTGATATGTTCCTCTTCGAGTGCCTCATACGCCTCGATGTTGTTCGGGTAGTAGTCCTTCAGTCGCAGGAAAAGGTCACGGAATCCGGAAATGGACAGCATCTGCATGGCGGATTCTCCCAAAGGCTCCTGCTGGGAGATGCTCCGCAGGATTTCCGTCCGCTGTTCAATCTGTAGCTGTGTGATATGTCGTCTTCTCATGGCTGTCATTCGTTTAGGTTCAACATTCCCCGTTTGTTGTACGGGTCATTGTCTTCGTTGGCTTGGGCGGTCATCCACTCTCCGAGAGCCATGATTGCAGCCACGATGCCGTCTATCTTCTGCACGGACTTTTCCTTGTCCGGCTTGATGTTTCCGGCAGGGTCGGTCTTTATGACCGTGGACGAGAGCATCCAGCGCAGCACCGGATTGCCGAAGTGTTCTATCCTCTCGCCGAGAACTAATTTCTCGAACTCCTTGCTCGGAGCGGACATAGAACCGTAGCCCTGCCCGAACGGGTTGCACTCCACGCCCTCGTTCTGCAGGTCGATGATGGTCTGCGATGAATTCCAGCGGTCGTATGCGGTACTCTTGAAATCGTACTGCGCTATCAGCTGCAGGATATCCGCCTTGACGAAATCGTAGTCCAGCACATTGCCGGAGGTCACCTTTACGAATCCGGCTTTTACCCAGAGGTCGTAGTTGATGTTCTCCTTGCGGATTTTCTCCAGCATCTTCTCCTCCGGAATCCAGAACATCGGGACGAGCTGGAACTTGTCATTCTCGTGGAAGATGAGGACGAAGGCGGTGATATCGGAGATGTTAGAGAGGTCGAGACCGCCCCAGCACTCGCAGCCACGCAAGTCCTCAATCGCAGTCGTTCCCGTGCATTGCATCCACTTGTCGTCAAGAATCCAAGTCTTCTCCGCATCGACCCAGAGGTTGACATTCTTGGTCATTACATTGCGCACCGCCTCCGGACGGTTCTTCGCATCAGCCACTTGGTCAGCGAGGTAGTCGGCAGAGAGCGAGACTCCCAAGTTCGGGTTGCTCTTAATCCACATTTTCGGATTGTCCCATTCCTCGTTGGAGTCGAGGGTGTAGATGATTCCGAACAGACTCTCGTCCATGTTCACCCCACGGAGAACCTTGATGACATTCTCCCGATAGGCGTAGCAGGCTCCTGCCTTGTTGAATCCGGCAGTCGTGATGATGAACATCAGAGGCTGCTTCCTCGCTCCGAATGCGGACTTGATGACATCGAACATTCCGGAGTCCTTGTGGGCGTGGAATTCATCGATGATTCCGCAGGACGGGTTCAAGCCATCGTGCGTACCGTAGTCGGAAGACAGCGGTTTCATCATTCCGCCCTTCAGCTCATAGACGATGGAGTTGCGGTAGGTGGTGAGATAATGCTTGAGGTCTGTCGCCTTGACAATCTCCACCGCATCCGAGAAGCATATCTTCGCTTGGTCTTTGACGGTCGCTGCCGAATAGACCTCCGGTCGGGCTTCGCCATCGGCAAAGAGCATATAGAGCCCGATGCCAGCCGAAAGAGCGGTCTTTCCGTTCTTTCGTGCAATCTCGATGTAGGCGTATCTGAACCTGCGAGTGCCGTCAGCATTCTTCCAGCCAAAGATGTTCCAGAGGACGAACTGCTGCCAAGGTTCAAGGCGGAATCGCTGTCCTGCCCATTCGCCCTTGGTGTGCTTCAGTCTTTCGATGAACGATATGGCTCGCTGCGCTGCCTTGCGGTCGAAATACCATCCCTTGTCAAGAGCGTTGTCAAGGTCTCGGTAATATCGCTCCACCGCAAGCTTCACCAGCTCGCAGGTCAGAATCTCCTTGGAGCGCACCTGCTGGGCGTATCGTTCTGCCGGATGTAGTTTGTCTTGTGTCATAGTGTGGTTATTGTTCATCAATTATTTCAAAATCGGCAAAGTCGTCCTTGGGAGCCTTGTCCATGATAAGCGCAAGGACTCTCGCCCTGCTTGCCGGAGAGAGACCGAGTTCAGCTGCCAGTGACTTCGCTGCGGTCAGCGCACTCTCGGCAATCTTGCGCTTCGGGTTTATCTGGCTTACAGTCCCGTTCTTGGTCTCGATGCTGACGGTCATCCCTTCCTTCTCCAAGTCACGCATCATATCTTGGTAGAGTGCCATCTCCCTGCAGTAGGCAATGACGAGGTCCGCGCTCAACACATCCAGAATGCCACGGTTCATCAGCTCCGTAGCCACCAACGAGTATACCTTCTTTGCCGTTCCCTTGAGTCCGGACTTCGGCAGCGAAGTCATCGCTCCAGCTGTGGGAGCATTCGCTGGCAGACTGCTCCCCGTCATCCGGCAGGGCTGGTCTGTGCCACGCAGCTTCTTCTGCCCATCCGATATTGTTTTCCGTCCTTTTGCCATTTTCTAATTTCCATTTTCGTCATTTTTGCACGTGCGTGAAGAAGACCAAGGGGGCGATTGGGTTTGCTGACCTCCGAAGGAAATCTGCCCCCTACCCTCCGTAGTTAATTCGACCTTTACCGGAACTTTTATCAAAGAGTTACAGCGATTTCCGGCTGAATTCTGCCAAATTTCGACCTCTTTGTAACTGAGCCTTTATCAAACACTTCTGCAAATCACTAATAATCAATTAATCTTATGTCCATACGACCTTATGTCAGTCACTCTTTCTTTTTGGACTTTTTGCTCAGAATGCTCGACAGTCGCTTGCTTGGAGCGGACTCGAAAAGCCGTCTCTGCCGTGCCATATTTGTGTAAATCCTTGTGGCTGCAGGGTCGGTGTGTCCTAACATATCCTGAATGAGCTGTGGGTCGTATCCCTGCTCAATCATCAGCGAACCGCAGGTGTGCCGGAGCGAGTGTGCCGTTATCTTAGGGTCGTCAATGCCGATGGCTCGGAGCCTGCGCTTGACGATGAAGCTGATGGTTTCCAGATTGATTCTCTCGCTCTTCATTCCACGCATATGGTTTGTGAACAATGCGTCCCCGACCTCGTAGTCCTTCTTGCTTGAGACATAGTCCTCGAACAGTTCCGCCACCTCGTTGGAGACCACCACAACATCGTGCTTGTCAACGCTTCCTTTGCGCTGGATGTGCAGCACCATCTCGCCATCTACCATATCGAAGTCATTGATGTTGATGCGATGCACCTCGCAGGAGCGCAGCCCGTTGGAGAGCATCAGCATTATCATCAGCTTGTCTCGTTTCCCGATAATGGTGCTGGTGTCGATGCTTTCTAAAAGGTCGGATGCCTGCTTGCGTGTCAGAGGGAGTTTGTAGTATTCCTTCTGCTTGTTGCTGCTCTTGATGCCGAGGGCGATGTTGTCGTAGTAATGCTTCGTCTCGCACCACGCATAGAATATCTTGACGACAGTGACATAGCCGTTGACAGTGAAGTGGCTCTTCGTTGAGTCCAGCAGGTAATTCTTGTAGTTGATGACATCAGACCTGCCCGGCTGGCGAGGGTCGATGCCACGGGCTTTCAGCCATCTGAACCACAGGCTTATCTTCCTGCGGTAGTCCTTCCTTGTTGTAGGGAGGGCATCCGTCTCCGATATCCATTGCTGTACTATCTGATTGAGTGTTAGAGTTGTTCTCATTTATTCGTCCATTGAAGTGGAGTCATTCCGACTCCGGTTGATAATCAAAAGAGGGATGGAGGTATCATTGTGCTTGCAACCTTGATTTGTATTCCACCATCACATCCCTCTTGTTCGTGTGTAGTTTAATCCTAATCCATAGCGACCTCCTTTTTTACTTGTCCATAGCAGATTTACGGTTGTGACAAGGGTTGCACAACGACTGCAGGTTATCGATGTCCAGCGCAGCTCCACCCTTGTTGATGGGAACTATGTGGTCGACCATTTGCGCTGGTGTCAGTATTCCTTTCCGCTCGCATTCTTCACACAGAGGGTTCATCAGGAGCTTCTGCTCTCGGAGCTTCCTTCAAGGAGTGCTCTGGTAGAATTCCGTGTTGTGGTGTCGGTAGCCTTGATGGGGCTTCTTCTCCGGAAGCCACGGGCGTCTGGTTGTTTTCTTGATTTTCGGCATATCACTTTCGCAGGCTTTCTCCTTTGAACCGGACGGTCTTGCACAGGTGCATAAGGCGGTCGAGTGTGCGCTCCCCGTAGCGGTTGAGCAGTTCTTCCTCCGTCAGATTCGTGGAGACGAAGACCGGACGCAGATACCTCTCGGCAGCATTGAGGATGAGATTGAAGCCTTCGGTCTTCTCTCCGTAGTCATTGTACTGACCCTCCACGCCAAGCTCGTCCACTGCCGGAAACTTCGCCTTTTCGAGCAGGTCGAGATAAGTGGCAGGTCGCTGGTAGTAGCCATAGTACTGCTGGTACGGGTGTTCCTTGTACGGGTCTTGTGCATGAACCGTTCTGAATCCGCAGCCCTTCATCCGGAAGAGCACCGGAAGCACATAGTTCAGAATGAGGCTCTTGCCACGACCGCAGTCTCCGATAAGAAGCAGACCCTTGCCGTCCGTATGGGTCATCCAATCTATGACCGCCTCGTATTCCGGCAGATGCTCGTAATGCTCAATCGTGCCGTCAATGCTCAAGAAGATTGTCCGGAAGAGTCTCTCGCAGTACTCCCTGCTGCCCCAGCTCCAATGCCAAGGGGTTCTCTCATCGATGACCTTCTCCTTAATCATCTGGGAGATAAGTTGTTGAATTGTCTTTGTTGCCATATTGTGCGTGTTTATTCGTTGTTGTCTTTCTTGACCTCGGTCTGGGCGAAGCGTTCAAGCAGTCGCTGCCGTTTTTCCTCGCTCTCCGGCTGCTTGATTTGTCCGATGCGCTAACCCGTCTGCGGTGCTTGTGTCCGGCTCGTGTTCTGTTGTTTCAGCGCAAAGAGTCCGGCATAGTTGCAGGCGATGCTCTGGTCGATGATAAGCTGCGCAATCTGCGCATTTCCTCCGGAGAGGTTCTGGAGCATCGTCAGACACTTGCGAACCCCGACCTCGGTCTTGTAGGTCTCCTTTCGTGCTGCCTTGTAGTCCAGCCACTGCCGGATGAGTCCCAGCCAAGGCTCCTGCAGAGTGGCGAGCCACGGTTCGAGGGACACCTTCGGGCGTTTTTCCTTCGGTGGTTTTGCAGGCTCATCCGCTTTCTTTTTTCTTTTCTGATTTTCTTTTATTCTTTCTTTATAATTTTTAGAGATAGAGTTATTATTATCTTCTATGTAGGCGTTTTCTCTCTTTGTTGCTTTTTGCAACAGCGATGTATCAATTTGCGACAAGGCAGTATCATCCTGCAACATTGTTGTTGATTTCTGCAACCGTGATGTAGCAGGGCGCAACATTCCGGACTCCATTTCCCGCAGGATTTCCTCCGAAAGGGGCAGGATTTCATAAGCGACATGGCAGGCTCCGGCTTGATGGGAATACCGGATGAGTCCGAGCTCTCGGAGCTGCTCCCTTGACCGTGCGATAGTGAATCTGGACAGGGTGGTGTGGGATACGATTTCGTTCATGGGGATGCGCAGTTCCTGCTTCCATCCGTTGATGCTGAAGATATACATCAGACCATACCAAAGGCATACTCCGGATGCGTTCAGTCCGCTGTTGGGCAGCAGCTGGTTGAAAATGCGTATCTGCTCCAAGTAGTCCATCATCTGTACTTCTCCATGATTCTCTCGAACTCGGACTTGGCATCTCCCATCTGGGTAACGGGCAGAATCTCCAGCCCCATGTACCGGAGCAGGCTGTTCTTGCGGATACGGACAGCCCCGTCTATGTACTCACGCTTTATCTTGCGCTCCGCACACAGACGGTCAAGCTGTCGCTCCGACTTGTGAATGAAATGTGCAGCTTCCTTACGGGTCATAAGGACATCTACCTCGTAGAGCTGTCCGGTCTGGACAGTCTTCAGAAGGTTCAACTTCGACTGCACCCTGTCGATGTTGGTTTGAATGTCTTGAATAATCTCTTTGATTTCCATCGTATTCTTGCTTAAAAATCCGATGGCAAAGGTCTCCATTAGAACGACTCGGCTCAAGAGTACACTCAATGAGTACCCCGATGCAAAAGACCCCTAAGTGGCAGTAAATCAGAGATAAAAATTTTCAATCATTTTCAAATCCCTCCCTTTTCAAACGGTCAATGAAGACCGTACGCTTTGTGGAACGGGAGAGGATTCTGCTCCGCTCGTTATGGATGTCGGAGACAACCGGAACATTGAGGAAATTGGCGAACTCTCGCACGAGACGGGAGAAAGAAACTTTGCTCCCGTCCTCGGTTATGACACCAAGATTGTCGAGAGCAATGAGAAGTTCTATGAGGTCGGATTTGTTTGCCTCCCAATGGAGAGTGGATTTGGAGATTGCCGGAGGCTGGATTTTGGCGAACAGTTCCGGATTGGTGAGCCGTCTTTCGTTCTCGCAGATGAACAGGTGGAGCATCTTGACGGCAAGTTTCAGATAGTCCGTCAGCAGACTATCTTTTTTTTACTGCCGAGGGACAACTCGATAATGTCGAGAGCCTCGGTCAAATCCTGTTCTATGGCAAGAAATCCGGCATCAGAAAATAGAGCGGAATGTGCAAGAGCTTTGAACTCTTCGAATTGTGCGGAGAAGTCCTCCGGCATCTGAGCTGAATCGCTATGCGTATTCTGCATCAGACGGCTTTGTAACAATTTGTTATCCATATTTTGTTTTTAATGGTTTTGCAACATAAAAAAGCCCATAATCTGCGGACAGACTATGGGCTAAAGGAGGTATAGTTATTATAATTATGCCGTAGGCTTTTACTTTTTAATCTGTTTTGACACCTGTGATTCGCTTACAATTTGTTATCAGAGTGTCGGTTATCTAAGTATAAAGATATGAAATATATCGTTATGTCCGCAAATTGTGTTGGAAAAATTGCTATTTTTGCAATATATTGAGGAAAGTTTTTCCTAAAAGATAATACACGGAAATAAAATGTCTCAAAGAATACAAAATATAATAGAAGATATTACTGAGCAATATCTTGAAAATGACGGCAATATCCCATGGATAATAGGATTCAGTGGAGGAAAGGACTCTACTGTTGTTTTGACATTGGTATGGAGAGCATTACTTGGTATTCGCTTGGCACATGGCAGAGAATCGCTAAAACGGCATATTTTTGTTGTTAACAATGATACTCTTGTTGAGAATCCTATTATCTCTGATTACATTATTGAGGTGCTGGATTGTGTAAAAGCAGCTGCAATAAAACAAGATTTGCCTATTACGGTACAAGTCACTACTCCAAAATTAGAAGATAGTTTTTGGATTAATTTTTTGGGTAAAGGATACCCTGTCCCAAATAATCAATTCAGATGGTGTACTGAGAGGCTGAAAATTAAGCCAACTTCGCAATTCATCTTAGATAAAATTGATGCTATGGGCGAAGCCATAGTTCTGATAGGAACTCGCCTGTCTGAAAGTGCAACACGAGCGAAATCAATACGCAAACACGAGATAAAGGGCAAGAGATTAACGAAGCACCCCTTGAATCCGAACACATATACATACGCACCTATTAAAGAATTGTATTTGGAAGAAGTATGGTATATATTGAACAGTGAACCTTCTCCTTGGGGATTTGACAATAAAAAATTGTTCAAAATATATGCTGATGCCAGCGCTGACGACTATGAATGTCCAACAATGATGACAGATAAATCTCAGCCATCGTGCGGACAAAGTCGGTTCGGATGTTGGGTATGCACCGTAGTAAAAGAAGATAAATCCATGAAGGCATTAATCAATAATGGAAATGAATGGATGGCTCCTTTACTCGATTATAGGGACGAGATGGTCAACGGTAGAAATATATCAGAGCATAGGCTTGAGACTCGAAGAAATGGTCAGGCAGCTGTTGATGCAGAAGGGCATAACCAAGGTAATTACACATTTGAATATCGTTGTGAGATGCTCCGGAAGTTGTTGGAACTACAACGATTATTGCAGCAGACAAAGCCACATATGGAACTGATATCCAACCAAGAACTTGTTGCAATCCAGATAAACTGGTATCGAGATGGATATTTCTCGCCAAAGGTAACTGATATTTTCAATGAGGTGTATAATCGAACAATGCCTCTGGAAAATATGCAATATCAAGAACGACTTTTGCTTGAAAGAGTTTGTAAAGATAATCCCGAAGATTATCACCTAATTAACGATTTGGTCTCACTTCAAAAAAGCAAGACCCTACTCATGAACAACAATGGGCTTCAAGGCGATATTGAGAGGAGACTAAACAATTTTATTAATGAGAAGAGATAATGTTTATTGATTCAATCATACTAAATAATTTTCGTGCATATAAGGGAATAAATCAAACTTCTTTTCAAAAGAATGAAAAGAATGTTTTTGTCATTGCCGGTAACAATGGTTTTGGCAAAACCACCTTTTTAACTTCGCTTGTTTGGTGTTTATATGGAAAACTAATGGTGGATGTTGATGAAAAGTTCCGGAAAGATATCAATGATGCACAAGGATACAAAAATTTTGCTAAAGCGAACTTGAATAAAGAATGTGCACAAAGAATAGACTCCCTTGATTTAAGTATAGACAATAAAAAGGTCATATCAAAAAAAGGATATATAGAGCCATTTGAAAACATTAACTCTGATTCTCAGTATTCCGTTGAATTGCATATAAGAGATGTGTTTATTCCTGCTGTCCCGTGTTCTGAGATATTAATAAAAAGGACATTTGACTATTTATTGGAGTCGGAGACAGTAGAAGTGCTAATAGATGGTCAGATAAACGAATTAGCAAAGGAAGTAGGTTATGATATTTTCATTAACGACTTTATCCTTTCTAAAAACATCGCTACTTTTTTTCTTTTTGACGCAGAAAAAATCGTAAATCTTGCTGAGATAAAGTCACTTGAAGAAAAACGAAAACTGAGTTCTGCATATAGTGAGGTACTTGGTATTAGAAAATATGAGGACATAAGGAAAAATCTTGAAAACCTTAGAATAAAATTTAGGAAAAAAGCTGGTAGTATAATAAGCCAGAACCGATTGGAAAAATTGACTGCCGACATAAAAAAAATAGAAGAGAATATTTCCAAAAACGAAACTGATGCTGTAGAACTTGATGGGCAAATATCCGTATTACGAGCAGAAAAGGATTCCTTGCAAGAAAAATTGATTAGGGAAGGAAATGCCATAAGTATAGAAGAACTCGCACGGCTTAAAGATGTCGTGAAAGCTCTAAAGGAAAAAGACAATATGCTCAAAGCACAATTCAAAGATATGATGGAAATAGCACCTTTTGTTATATCTGGGAAATTGTTGTGTATGGTACAGGAGCAATCTGATAAAGAGCAAGTCTCAAAATCAAAGCTTGTTAATTCCGAAACACTTGTAACAGCAATGCGTTCCGCACAAAGGGCAATTTTGGTCGGAGCTGCTGGTCTATTGTCAGAGAAGCAGAACAAGATGCTTGAAGCAATAATTGAGCAGTCATTTAGAAATAGTATTACAGAATATGCTCCAGATAACGCAGATGATGAGGTTAAAATACTTTTCGACTTCACGCCATCAGAGCATAATGAACTTAAGGCACTTGTAGATAACATCCGTTACTCATATAGTGTGTCGTTTAAGCAATTAGTAAAAGACATAAAAAATAATTCCATAATACTTCAGAAGACTCAACGCAAAATATCATTAGCTGAGTATGATGACGAAAATCCGCAAATAAAAGAAGTCAGAACTCGGAAAGCCGAAGTAGAGCGAAAGCTATCTGATTTGGAGACGACAAGTCGTTCTATGGCTGAAACAAAAGGTTTGTTAATGCGTGATTACTCAATCAAAAAGAAACAGCTTTCGGAATGTGTAAAATTGGTTAAAGTTGATGATTTGGATAAGGAGAAAGATTTGATTGCAGAAAGGCTTATTAGAGAATTGACCGTATTTTTGACTCAACTAAAAGAAAAACGCAAATTTTCGTTAGAGGCGAAGATAAAGAATGAAATAGGTATACTTATGCACAAGGATGATTTCATTTCAGATGTCTCGATAGATATAATGGATGACATTATCGAAATTAATCTCCTTGATAATGAAGGAAAAATCATTAATAAGGATAAGCTTTCAAAAGGAGAGCAGCAATTATATGCCACATCTATTCTCAAGGCATTAGTAGATGAGTCTGGCATATCATTTCCTGTTTTCATTGACAGCCCCTTGCAGAAATTTGATAGCATACACTCAAAGAATATTATATCAAAGTTCTATCCGTCAGTGTCAAAACAAGTGGTTATATTCCCCTTGTTGGGAAAAGAATTGTCAACGACAGAGTACGAGTATTTGCTGCCTAATGTGAGCAAGTCCTTCATTATTTTGAATGAAAATGGGCGTTCGTCATTTAAGGAAGTTGACCCGAAGAGAATATTTGATTTTGTAGGTTAGATTATGTTTACACAAATAAAAACATCTAAAGCTAATAAATTAGTTGTTACAGATTTAAGCCGTAAGTTTAATCTTGGGGCGGAGAATACTATTGCAAGAATTGCCATAGCTTATTCTTTATCCAAAGGAGATAAGATGAATTTGGCAAACATTTCTGATTCTCAAGGAAAAGAATATAGTAAAAATGTACTCTTCGGTTCGTATTATCCCTTTTACATAAGCTTAATCTGTGTAAAATATGGATTATATAAAACAGATAAAGACATCTCGAAATATATAAAAATGCACCTTGATGATGGATTGTCCCGAATGAATTACGAATTGGAGAATAATCCAAATTTGAATGGAGTTGATTATCTCATAGATAAAATAGATGAAGGATTAAAACAGATTATTGAGAAAAATGACTAACAGCAAGATATCAGAACTCTATGACTCTGGATACATTTCTGGAGAAGCATTCTTGTATTGCGTGGAGAACAATCTTTACACAGTGCAGGATATTATAGATTCTGGTGTTCTTGAAGAGCCATCTATGCCTTATGGCGAGGAATTCAGTTCATGGGCAAAAGCAGTTGATGTTTCCATAAGAGCAACTGAAAAAGATGATAATATAAGCGAAGAACGAGACGAGATCAAAGAGACTGGTTCTTGTCAGTATGCGGATATAGAAGCTATTTATTATTCGGCATTGGCTACTGTTGATATTAGGACTATTCATGCTTTAGAAAAAATGCAGAGCCGATATGAAAATTTCAGTGCATATATAACCGCATTTACCCAAAACGATGCAGTCTTTTGGAATACATTTAAGAGGCTGCCGGCTGTAGGCAAAAAATCTATTGAGAGAGCGCAGGATTTTGTCGTTTATTTAAAGTCTAAAGTTTCAGAACCAATTGCACAGGATGATATAAAATCAGTACAGGAATTATCTGAAGACAAGAAAAGAGAGATAGATAGTTTGGAAGCATTCTTTTACTCCAAATTAAGGAGTCTATCAACACGTTCATATAATGCAATGAACGAATTGTATGAAGCATGTGGAAAATCATTAGCCACATTTTATCTGGAGATTTCAAGTTCCTCATTCGATATTAAGAAAATTCACAATGTCGGGAAAAAGAGTGCAAAAGAACTTGAATGCTGGCTTCTTGACCTAAAAGGTTTTATTGAACACTATTTAGGAAATGGTTTAACCGAAGAACAATCAAAAAGAATCGGGCAGTACAAACTGCAATTGTTGGGGATAAAAGGAGAATTGACTGATGTTCAAAGATTACACGAGGGTCTTGGCTATTTCCCTTATTTTGCTGCAATACAATCTTATTTCACATCGCTTACTGAAAGAGAACAACTCATAATAAAATATCAACTTGACTTCTTTGAAAGCAAAGATTTGTGCGGACTAAAGGAAGCGTCAAAACTTCTTGGACTGACATCGGAACGAACTCGCCAACTAAGAGCAGGAGCGTTTGAACTTATACAAGACTATATTAAGAGTTTATCAAATCTCTTTTCTGTTTATCCTTTACCGGACTTGTATTTTAGTTTTGATGTAAAAAGCATAAATGCTTTAGAGAACACTAATTTTAATGGGGATTTTGTTAGATGGGTTGTATCAATATTTGCTCCGGATAGATATGTATTGTTAGGTAATATTGAAGATGCTTTTTATAACCCTTATGGCAAAGAGTTACCACTTGTCATTATACCACATAAATATAACGATGTTTTCAAGTTTAAGGCATTCATAAAATATCTGTCTGATATCAATGATGAAAAACGGGTAGATGATATTGATATTAATATTACGAATTGTGTTCTTGGCTATTTCAAGGATAGGATATACTATGAATATCTCGATGATATTATTAGAGAATGCAAGAGCATTGTAAACATCTTATTCAATTTTGAAATCACGAATGAAGTAGTACACATCAAAAAGAATTCTCAACGAAACAATCCAGAGTTAGCCGAGTTGATACTTAGAGATATAGGGCATTCGATGACTCTTGATGAAATATACACCATATTTCAAAAGAGGTATCCAAATCGCACAAAATCCGTAAATGGACTTACAGGAGCATTAAGGCTCAATCCGAATATAGCTTGCGTGGGCAGAAGTAGTACGTATACTTTGACCGAGTGGAATCATGGCGAACATCGTGGAGGAACCATTCGAGAATTTGCTACGGAGTACCTTCTTTCTCAATCGCCATCGATAGCAACACTTGAAAATATTGGTAATTATGTTAGGCAATTTCGCCCGACTTCTTCAGATAAAAGCATCCATGCTAATCTGTTACTCGAAGGTGCATTTGCAATATTTTACAAAGAGAACGTCCGATACATTGGATTTGCAAATCAAGAATATCCAGAAGAATATAGAAGATTTAGCCATACAACCGATGCGAAAAGAGATTTTAAATCAAGTTGCACTTTGCTGGAACAATTTGTCGCTCAAAATGGGCGCATGCCATTTTCTTGTAATGTAGACGAAGATGAAAAAAGGCTCAGTCGATTTTGGAATGTTCAACTCGCAAAGTTAGAAAAGGGATTGTTAGGTGAAGAGGAAAGATGCATCGTAGAGCAGATGCAGACTAAATTTAAGAAGTTCAAGATTGAAAAAAAAGAGTTTGATTGGCTGCAAAATTACAACAATATAACGGAACATTTTGAGAACGGAGGGAAGTATAGTGAGCTGTCATTTATTCTGCAAAAATGGCTTAATAGACAAATGGCAAACCTTCGGTATAACAAGGCTCCCGTCTGCAAAATAGATTTATTAACCAAGTTAGCAAACATTATTAACAATGCTCAATAAGATAAATTTCAAGTCACTATATTCATCTGGCGAGAGCGACTCCCCAATATCGTTCTTTACCGATGCATTGTCAAATAGTACCACATTTGATCTTGGTCTGGGCTTCTTCAGTTCAGCAAGCTTTAATGTGCTTAGTATAGGGTTTGCAAAATTTATCTCAAATGGAGGGAGGATGCGTTTGTACATCAACCAATATCTTTCTGAGGAGGATTATGAAATTTTCACCTCCCAGCCTGACATCGTTGAAGACAAAGTGATTGAGAGTTTTGCCTCTATGCTAAAGGTATTAACAAAACGGGACAAGCAATTCTTTAATTGTCTGTCTTATCTCATATACACGCATCGAATAGAAGTAAAAATCGTGATTCCTAATTCCGGTGGCATTGCGCACCAGAAATTTGGCATTTTTACTGATGAGAGTAACAATAAGGTGTCTTTTATAGGCTCCTTAAATCTGACTGCCTCAGCATTACTCTCCAAGAACATAGAGAGTATATCTTGTAATACTTCGTGGAAAGGAGCAGAAGAAACGATACATGATTATCAGCAACTTTTTGATAAATACTTTTCCGGTGATAAAGATGGTATTACTGTAATTCCGGCAAATAAACTTACCAAGGAAATTATTAAGGCGTTTCCTTCTACAGAAGAAAAAACTTTGCTTGACAACGAAAAAGAATTGATAGACGAATTAAAATGTCAGAAAACCAAAGGTTCAAATTTGACAGTGGAAATTGATAAAAACGAACCTCATTTTCCATATTCCACCGGAGCGTTTGACTATCAGAAAGAAGCCTACAAAAATTGGGAGAACAATGGTTTTACGGGGATATTTGCAATGGCTACAGGTACAGGAAAGACAATAACATCTCTCAATTGTGCGCTTGAAGAATATAATAAGACGGGCAAGTATAAATTATTAATATTAGTACCATCCAATGACCTTGTATCTCAGTGGACGATAGAAGTGCAAAAATTCAACTATCAAAATATTTTTATAGTCAATGGACGGACGGATTGGAGGAAAGAACTTACAGAACTGAAGAATGATATTGGTTGGGGAATAGAACGAAATTTTGTGGTTATCTCGACATACGCCTCATTTGTAGACCCTTCATTTCAAGGCTTAATAAAGAAGCTGAATGACGAGAATATGATTTTAATTGCAGATGAAGCGCACAATGTCGGAAGCCCATTGGTAAGATTGGCTTTTGATGTACTTCCTATCATGAAGCGCATTGCTTTATCAGCAACGCCTAAAAGAGTATATGACGAAGAAGGTACAGCTGCAATAGAAGAATTCTTCCATGACAAAGAGCCATATTGTTATTCTTTCTCGATGGAAAGAGCCATAAACGAGAAGCGATTAATGCATTATTTATATTTCCCTAAAGTCGCTTATCTGAATGAATCTGAGATGAAACGCTATGTCTCCTATACAAAACAATTATTAGTTCATTTCGATTCTGAGACCAAGAAATTTGATGACTCTCAAGAAGTTCAAGATTTATTGATGAAGCGCAAAAGAGTCATTCATAAGGCGAAGGATAAGTATAGGGTGTTTATGAACATTGTGGATGAGCTTGTTGCAAGAAATAAAGCCAAATATTGTTTTGTGTATACACCAGAAGGTGTAGATTATTCATCCGGAAGTGGCGAGCAAATCCTTACTAAAATGAAAGATATGGTATATGACTCTTATCCAGAAATTCGAACTAATACATTTCTTGGTGGGGATGGAGAAAAAAGAGATAAATTGAAAGCTTTTGCCGAGGGTGATATCGATATGTTATTTGCGATGAAGTGTTTGGATGAAGGTGTGGATGTTCCAAGAGCAGAAGTTGGGATATTCGCATCAAGTACTGGAAATCCGAGACAATTTATTCAGCGAAGAGGGAGGTTGTTAAGACTCCACCCAGATAAAACTTTTGCATACATTTACGATATCATTGTTGTACCGGATTATTCATTATATGCCGATAATAGCATATACGAAATGGAGCGGTCTCAAGTGAAGCAAGAAATTATGAGAGTAGCATATTTCGCTTCATTATCAGATAACTATTATGATACCACTACTGTTTTACAAGATTTGCTTGATTACTATAAATTAGAGTTGAGCTCGTTAATATCAGAATTACAAATACAATAACATATGACCACACAAGAATTGCTTAAAGAAGTTCTCAAAGACTCGTCTTTCCAAGAGAAGTATCACATTCCGAAATCGGAATTGGAGAAAGTGTCATTTGATACTACTTCTCCATATCCCATAGTGGAGACAATAAAAACAATTATCCAATTAAAGGGTAATGGGACTCCTGATGTGAATGTGTTTAAGAACATTAAACAAAATATCTTTAACATTACCGATTAGTTATGGCTTCTATTATTAATTCTATTGCCTTTAAAAATTTCTATAATTTTTATGGCGATTTCAGCGATAATAGGTATAATTTCACAGAGGGATTGAATATTATTAATGCTGATAATGGAATGGGGAAATCAAAGATGTATAATGGATTTCTTTGGATTCTCCAAGATTTGGTATATGATTCTGATTCTCGTAGGAAAGAAGCAGTTACCAGTGCTGCCATGAAAATGTTATCAGAGAAAGCGAAATCAGAGAGTGATACAGAATGTGGTGTGCAAATAGTATTTGACGATGATACCAATCAATATACTATCACAAAATCTATTAAATTCACAAAGACATATAACACAGAAGAACCGTGGAAAATATCTCCAATGGTAACCGATGTTAAGGTTGAGAATTTAATAACTCATAACACCTCAATAGTCTATGATATCAACCATCAAAACGAAATCATAAAAGAGAGATTGATATCCCCTGCAATGTTGTCTTATTCTCTATTGCAAGGAGAAGCAATAGATGACATTGTTGACCTTTCTAACTCTAAAAATTTAGCTACAACAGTAGAGGCATTGACAGACTTGTCTGAGCTGAAACAAATAGAGGGAACTTGCCAGTATTTGTGCACGAATGCACAAAAAAGTCTTGAGAGCAAACAAAAGTCCTGCTCTCAAAATAAAAACGAGTTCGCAAAAGCAGAGTCAGAGAAAGATAGAATTCTACAAGCAATTCAAAAGAATCAAGACTCTATTGCACAATATAAAGCACAACTTGAATTAGCTACGGAGAAAGCAGCAAGTACTGAGGCGAATTTGGCAAATACTGAAAAACGAGTTGAATTCAGAGAAAAAATCAAGGCGTTGAGAACTGAAAAATCAAGGCTTGAACAGAATCTCTCCAAATTGCTCTCCAGCATTAATGACAATCTGTTCAAAAAACCGATGCCTTGGGTTCTTTTGAATACAACAGGTTTTGTTAATGCATTTAATGAGAAGTGGGAACAGTATCGTGAGGCGATGTATGCTAAAAAGCTTATGTCAAACCCACTCAGTTTGTTTACATCAGTATTGCCAGATGGCAGTCCTGATGACGCATCGTTAGAAAGGATGCTAAAGGAATGTAGATGTTTGGTGTGTAACCGACCATTCGAGAAAGACGATGAACACTATAAGCATGTAGAAATGCTTAGAAATCGCTCAAAGAATCAAACCACCCAAACTGAAGATAAATTCAAAACATTTTTTGGAGATATATTGAAAAATGTGTCGCCATATATGAGTGTTGATTCCATTTCTGGAAATATTGCCCAATGTGCTATTGAACAAAGGGAGTTACAAAAGAGTATCAAAGAAAAGGATGATGAAATAAAGCGAACACTTGTTGATTTTGCGAATTATGGCGGTTCTGAAATTGATATCGATAACACCAAAGACCGTGATGTCCTTTCTGCATATAATAAGGCTCTTAATGATATTAATCTTTATAAAGGTTATATAACTTCTGCTCAAAAGAATGTGGAAAGTTTAAAGGAAAATCTCGCTAATTGTGAGAAGAGAATGTCAGAATATGGAGGTGCAGCTGTTCCACAATCATATCGAGATTTTAAGGAGATTATGCAGGATGTCCAATCAATCTTTACCAGAACAAAGGATAGAATTTACGATGAAGTGCTATCTTCCTTGGAGAATAAATCAAATGATTTTTACCAGCAACTCACAGCAGGTAATAATGTTGATGGCGGTAAACTGATTTTTTCGAAAACATCGTATGACGCCATTCAACTAAAAGTTATTAATGAATCTGGCGGAGAATTTACAGGTGCATCAGAAGGTTTCCAAAGGATGAAAAAGATAGCGGTGGTAATGGCTATTGTTTCATCTAAAATTGGAGGTGGACATTACGATTATCCGTTCATTGCTGATGCTCCATTTTCCGCATTTGGCAAAAACTTCATCACAAATTTCTTTGCGACTGTGCCATCTGTCTTCCGTCAATGTATTATAATGATAAAAGACTTATATGACATTAATGACTCACAACTCATTTCTGATGAAGGTAAGAAAATTTATAATGACATGAAAAACGGGCTCATAAACGGTACTTTTTATGTCAATTATATACCGGAAATTGCAGACCCTACTAAATTAGAGACAAAAATTCTTCAATACAAGTAAGCATATGAATGGTAACGAGTTTAGGCAAGAATTAGATATAAAAAAGCCGAAATATCTTGCTAAATATTATAATCTTATGGAGACTATTTCCAATAAGGGTTCGGTGAATGGTGGAGACTACATCAAGTTTGGTCCATTTTTTCAGACTTATATGTATGCCTTCATGATTGGATACCATCTTGGAGTATGTAATCCTATCAAGGGCTCTGGCGAAACCAAGGATTTCGCTCCTATAGGTCAATGGAAACCAATGGAGATGTCAGACTATGTCTTGATGCTCGTTCTATCAGAGCCGGAAGAAAAACTTGGATTCAAGTGGAGTGATTTGGAAACAATGACGGACGATGAATGCCGTGGAGCAATAAGTTCTATTGTTCAAAGAATAGAAGGTTATGCTAACGCAGGGTTAAATTACATCCAGCACAAGTTTGAAGAGGAAAAGGATGAATTTCGAAGCCCTATGGTTTTCGTAAATTTGCTTCGAGACTTAACTAAGTCCAAAACGGAGGGATAAAGAAATGGATAAAGAGACATTTATTACAAAAATACATGATGTCCACATTGAAGATGAGTATGTGGAATGGGTGAATATACTCAAAAGCAATTACCGTAAAGCTCAAATAAAAGCGACTGTTAAAGTTAATTCCGAGAAACTACTATGGAATTGGCAACTGGGTCGTGACATAGTCCAAAGGAAAGCAGAAGAACGTTGGGGAACGGGAATTGTTGAACAGCTGAGTTTAGACCTACAGGCAGAATTCCCAAATGAAAAAGGCTTCTCCACTTCCAACATTTGGTTTATGAAAAGATGGTATTTGTTCTATGTTAATGCCATTAAAGGTGATGATATGAAAAAAATTGACCAACTTGGTCAAGAATTACATCTGCCTAATAATCGAAATGCGAAACTTGACCAGCTTGGTCAAGAAATTCAGGATAGCTGCGAATACGGAATTGATTTTCCTGCTATTTTTGCTTTTGTGCCTTGGAGACATCACATTGAGATTATTAAAAATTGCGAAACAATTGATGAGGCACTCTTCTATTTGAAACAAACAATAACTGATGGTTTGAGCAGAAGTAACCTTGTCCATTGTATAAAGGCTGACTTATATCACAAACAAGGTGGTGCTGTGAGCAATTTTCCTGAGCATTTACCTGCTGTTCAAGCGGAACTTGCGCAGGAAATAACAAAAGAGAATTACGACTTTAGCTTTATCAGTTTGCCCCGAAAATTTAGCGAGGGAGATTTGGAGGATGCTTTAGCTCAACAATTGAGTCGATTTTTGCTTGAATTAGGAAATGGCTTTGCATTTGTCGGACGTCAAAAAGAGATAGTCGTTGCTGGTAAATCTCGAAAGATTGATTTGCTCTTTTATCATATCCACTTAAGGGCATATATTGTCTGTGAATTAAAGGTTGTCGCATTTCAACCGGAGTTTTTAGGCAAATTGAATTTCTATGTAAATGCAGTCAATAACTTGTTAAAGACAGATACAGATAACCCTACAATCGGGTTGCTGATTTGCTCGGATATGAATCGCACTGAAGTTCAATGGTCTTTTGATGGTCTCACTACGCCTATCGGAGTCGCAACTTATAGTAACGTTCAAATTGAAGATATTAAAAGACAATTACCATCAATTGAAGAATTGGAGAAACGGATTAAATTATTGGAGTCGGAATTAAACAGAAGCAAAGAGTAATATATTAAACAACTATGTGTTGTGGGGTGATTAATTCGAAATGACTTGACACTCCGGAAATATTGTCTCACATTTGTCCTGCGTACCACGATGCAGTACAATAGAGATAGTTCTTTGACGATTTTGAGTAACCTATTTGTAACCCACGGATTTTTGCGGAAATTCAGCCTTTGTTACAGAGAGAGTTGCACATTTAGGTTCAAATCCCCTAAGCTCCGGCAAGAGGGCAGAAAGAGCGAAAAGGCAAGCAAAATCAGCCCGAAAACACCTATTTAGAGAGTAGTAAAAGCGAAATTTGTATGTAGTCAGAACATTGACAATCAGTCTATTGACGAAGCAGGGACATCGATGTCTTTAACTTTTAGACGGAAAACAGTAACCTATGTGTAACCTTTGCAGACATCGGGGCTTGTAACGAACAAGCACATAAAGACTTACAAAATAATCCCCCGTAACCTCTCTCCGCAAAGACCTGAGAATCAGGGAGTCGCACACCCGTCAAAGGGTGTGCGACTCCCTGATGTCAAGCGCCTATGCAAGGACCCCGCCGGGGCGCGAGGGAACCGCGACCAAAGGGAGCGAATCCCTCACTCTTTCTGAGTCAATAAACTTCAGGTATTATCAAAGAGGCTGACCAAAAACTTTTTGATCGCCCTCCGTGACCACAACCTACGAGTGGCCGATGTTAAATCAAACAACGAAAGTCATTGTTCTGTGGATTAATGCCATCAAATGAAGTACATAAATTGCTGCGATACAAAATTAGACAAATCTGACGGATGTAAGATTCTGTGCAAATTTTTCAACTCCGCTCTGAATTTTCTGAACGGTCTTTGGCGATGGCTTGCTTCTGCCATGAAGATAGTGTCCGAGCTGTGTCTGGCTTACTCCTGTAATCCGTTCAAGTCCGGCAAGACTAAACGCCCTGCAATACTCTTCGAGAAAACTTGCCGTGTCAAAGTAGAATTCAAATTCGGCTTCCGTAAAATGTTCGCTATTTTCCGCAAACAAGTCTTTCATAGCCTCGTAGGAATCCTTGAAGTCAGCTATTGCCTCTTGGACGGTCTTGCCTTCTCCGATAATCCCATATTCGAGATTCTTTGAACCCTCGGCGATATAAGCGGAGAATCCGTAAGATGACTTTTCAACGATAACCTTTACCTTTTCCATAACCTTTTATTTTAATGGGGCGTTAAAGTTTAACCCCCGAATCTCTTGCAATACTTTTCTTTGTTCCGATAGGAGCTTCTTGCGAGCCGTGGTGACTTGTTTTGAATTTCCTGCCCGTTATCGGGCTGTACCAGAACGGGTGGTCTCCGTTTCCGATGGGGTAGCACCTGCTGCTCTCAGTTTTTTGTGAATTTCGTTGTACTTCATATTGTTTTGATTCCACAGTACAAAATAGGAATTTTCCTATTACTTATCAAATTTTTCGACAATTATTTTCACAATACTTCGTTAAAAACTAACTTCACTCAAAAAAATGCACCGGAATGAGAAGATAGCATTGAAACAGGTGGTTTTGCGAAAGGTTTGATGAGATGTCAAATTAGGCTTGTATCATTTCCTCAAAAATACCCTATATTTGCATTATGGAAACAAGAAAACATTTGGCGGCGGAAAAGAAACGCTGCAATTCGCATAATTGTGCGCAGGCTGTTGTCTGCACTTATTGTGACATTGTCGGCCTTCCGGAGGATGTGGCTATGGACATTGCCGGAGCTTATGGCACCGGGATGGGGAATATGGAAGGGACTTGTGGGGCGTTGGTGGGTGCCGGGATGATTGTCGGTTTTGCCACTAAAGACAGAAACCTCTCTCGTAGCAAGATGAAGCGGATAATGACTGATTTTCAACAACGGAATGGGGCGACCCGCTGCTCTTTGCTTAAGGGTGTGGGCACCGGAAAAGTCCTGCGCGAGTGCTGCGACTGCGTGGCCGATGCTTCTGAATTTCTTGAAAATGTTTTGACGCCTTTTCCGTTCATTCGTGATGAATGATCGCACATAGAATCGTTCATTCATAATGAAAGTTTGTAAGCAGAAGTGTTCGTTAGTAATGAACAAATGTTTGCAAAATCGTTCATTTGCAATGAATGATTTTACAAATAATACTTGCAGATAAATTCTTTTATATATACCTTTGTTGAGGAGAATTGCATCTCGTTTGAAAAGTTGTATTTGGATAAATAGATGTATATGAAAGATTTACTGAAGCAGATAATACTTGAGCAGCAGGAAATACTACATTTGTCGGATAGAGTTTATGTTCAGCGTCATATAGAGGACGAATGGCTCAGGACTACGGAAATTCTGATTTTGTCCGGCATACGCCGCTGTGGAAAGTCTGTCCTGATGCAGCAACTCAGAGACCGTCTTCAAGAAAAGGATTTCTTTTTCAACTTCGATGACGAGCGTCTCGCTAATTTCAAACTAGAGGACTTCCAGACTCTTCAGGAGTGCTTTTATGAATTGTTCGGCGAACAGCATACATATTATTTCGATGAAATTCAGAACATCGAGGGTTGGGAGCGCTATGTTCGTCGTCTTTATAACGAAGGCAACAAAATCATCATAACAGGCTCAAACGCCCGTATGCTCAGTCGCGAACTCGGCACGCACCTCACGGGACGTTACATACAGGCTGAAATATACCCTTTTTCGTTTAATGAGTATCTGCAGATGCGTGAGGTGGCGCTCACTGACAAAACTCTATATACTACGGCAGGCCGTGCGTTGATAATGAACGAGTTTTCGAACTATCTCGTGAACGGCGGTTTCCCGAAATACATTCAGGAGGGCTCAACGTCGTATCTCTCATCGCTGTACGAAAGCATCATATACCGTGACATTCTGACCCGCAACGGATTGACCAATGAGAAAGAAATGTTGGAACTAATGTTCTATCTCGCGAGCAATGCCACGAAGCGTGTAACCTATTCGTCACTTTGCAAGATTGTCGGCATACAGCATCCGGAAACAATAAAGAACTATCTTGAATATATACAGCAGACCTATCTCATATTCCAGTTGTTCAGATACGAAACATCCGTGAAGAAACAGATGGCGAGCCCTAAGAAAATCTATTTTGTTGATAACGCAATCATTAACCGTATCGGTTTCAATGCGACGGAAAACAGAGGCGTGTTCCTTGAAAATATGGTCTTCGTCGAATTGAAGCGTCGCGGTCTTGATGTCTTCTACTATTCCGGCAAAAAGGAATGTGACTTCATTGTGAGACAGGGCGTAAACATAACCGACGCATATCAGGTGACGTGGAGTATGTCGGACGATAAGACACGCGAGCGCGAGATTGCCGGTCTGAGAGAGGCAATGCGGGCATATTCACTGTCAAAAGGACACATCATCACATTTGAAGGAAAAGAAACAATATCCTTTGAGGACGGCGCCGTTGTGGAGGTCATACCTGCGTGGGAGTGGCTGTATAAAGGACCAGACTTTTAGAGCGTGCTGTATATTACTTCAAGAATAGCGACGGATATGAAGCAGATTTTGTTGTCTGCAAGGGAGAGGTCTCTTCCAAGAGCATCCTGTACCTGTCAATAAGTGTCCTCATACTGTTGCTATATATTTTGATTGCAAATATAGCGAAAAGTGCAACAAATCTCATTGCGTTTTTTATGAAAAATCGCAATGTTTGAATACTCCCGTCACCGAGGTCTTGGTGGCTCCGATGATTTTGGTGGAGGATGCAAAATTGTACGAATAAACCTTAAAACTTGCCGATATCGGCAAAAATCGCTATATTTGTATCCGATTTAACCGGATATTTGCCGATAGCGTATGGACTTTACTACCGTCACTCAGTTTGCAGAACAACATAATCTTTCCGAACGTACCGTCCGCAATTGGTGTGCTGCCGGGAAGATAGAAGGTGCCTTTCTTGCCGGAAAGACATGGAATATTCCCGTGAATGCTGTGCTTCCTAAAAGGGGGAAGGTGAAAGAGACTCCGCTTCTTAAGCGGCTCCGGGAGGAGAAAGAGGGCAAGGTCAGCGGTGGAATATACCATCGCACCCAGATCGACCTCACCTACAATTCCAACCACATCGAGGGCAGTAAGCTGACACATGAGCAGACGCGGTACATCTTCGAGACCAACACCATCGGCATCACGGACGCGAGCGTCAATGTGGACGACATCGTGGAAACCACCAATCACTTCCGCTGTATTGACCTGATTATCGACCGGGCAGAAGATAAGCTCTCTGAAGCCTTCATCAAGGAGATTCACAGAATCCTGAAGACCGGTACTTCCGACAGCCGCAGATCCTGGTTCAATGTTGGCGATTACAAGAAGCTCCCGAATGAAGTAGGCGGCAACGCAACCTGCCCTCCGGAGGAAGTGCATGCACGAATGAAGACGCTACTTGCCTCCTACAATGACAAGAAGGAAAAGAGTCTGGAGGACATCATCGATCTGCATCAAAAGTTCGAGACAATCCATCCCTTTCAAGATGGTAACGGTCGTGTGGGCCGTCTGGTGATGTTCAAGGAATGCCTCGCAAACGGCATTGTTCCATTCATCATCACCGAGGAACTGAAGCTTTTCTATTACCGGGGCCTCAAGGAGTGGGGGCATGTGAACGGCTTCCTCACAGACACTTGCCTAACAGCACAGGACTACTACAAGAAACTGCTGGATTATTTCAAGATCAAATGCGGATAATCAAAAAAGGTTTTGACGCAGGAATAATTCTCTCTACTTCTTCTTTCCCGGGCAGAGAATCATAAAACAGATGGCGAAGACGGAAAGTACGATGCCGATGGCTATGTTCCACGACATCTTTTCGCCGAAGACCAGGGTGCCAATCAGAATGGCTGTGAGGGGTTCGAATACTCCCATAACCGAGGCCTTGGTGGCTCCGATGATTTTGGTGGAGGCTGCAAGAGTGGCAGTGGAGATGACTGTCGGGATGACTGCCAGCAGAATGAGATTGAGCCACAACGAGCTGTGGGCGCAGATGGTGTTGAAATCGTTGAGGAGCGAAATCTTGCCGCTGTGGTTGCCTACAAACGCTATCAGTCCGAAAACAATGCAACCGGTAATGAGTGCGTAGAATGTCAGGACATCGTTCGAGAGCTCGCGAAGACATCTTTTCCGGTTAATCAGCACAATGAAAAATGCGTAGGAAAGGGCCGAGAGAAATGCCAGAATAATCCCTTCGTAGCGGACAGGCTGCGAAGAATCGTAGTTGCAGAGGAAAAGAATCGCGATGAAAGTCACCACAATCGACACCCAAGTCTGCCAGGTGGGGAAGACCTTTAGGAAAACCATAATCAATGCTACCAGAGTCGGGTAGAGGAATATGATTGTTGTCGCGATTCCAGACGGGATATAATTGTAGGCGAGAAAAAGGAAGAGGCTGCTGCACGCGAAAAGCACTCCCAGCATCGCCATCCATCCCAATTGCTTGCGGCTCACCGCAAAAGACTTGTGTGTTGAGAGGATGACCATCCCGAGCACTAGCACCGCCACCGCATAACGAACGAAAAGCACCGTCTCCACTGAGACTCCTGCACCAAGCACCGGCATCGCGAACAGAGGGTTCATCCCATAAGTGACCCCTGTGATGATTCCGGCCAGATAACCCCATGCCCGGCCGCTTCCGATTCCGTGGAAGGAAAGTGATATGGATTTTGCACTCATAATCCTTTTATTTTTCGGGCGGCAAAGGTATCAATAAAAGTTTGAAAAATATATTTTTTGGATAGTTGCAGCTTTTTTGGCAACTTTGCTGCCTATTCTTATGAAAAAACGGAACTCTTGACGGGGCAAATCCTGTGAGAAGATAGAGAACTGTATTTGTAAATAATTGATAACCACAAATATAATGAACATCTTAATTTCGATTGAATACAAAACACAGTGGGGCGAGTCCCTCGTGCTGTGTCTTGACGGGAAAGAAATACCGATGACTCCGGGCGATTTCGGAATCTGGACGGCAAAGGTCTCCAAGGTTTCGGCAGCGGCTCTCGGTCACTACAATTTCAAGCTTGTCCGCAAAGACGGCAGTTCTATACAGGAGTGGAGACACCATTCCCTTCCGCTTGCAGGCGTCTCGGCGTCCACGACAGTAGTCATTCGCGATCGCTGGCAGGATGCTCCCGAGGATGCTCCATTCTATTCTTCGGCCTTCACAAAAGGCATCTTTTCACGTGAAAACATAGCAACTTCGGAGACTTCGGCAGCTAAGGCGAAAACCTCCGCGAAGACAAAACTCATCACAGTGAATGTTCCGGTTGTCAGCCGCGACGAGGTTCTCTGCATCGCCGGTGATGGAGAGGGTATGGACAATTGGCATAGACTTATCCCGTTGGATGACAGCAACTTCCCTCAGTGGAAAATCGCTGTTCAGTCTGAGGAAGGCTTTGAATACAAATTTGTCATCGCAGACCGTAAAACACTCGCGGTCAAAGAATGGGAGGGCGGCGAAAACCGCTGCTGCCTCGCTTCTGACAATAAATTCACTGTTCTTTCCGACATCAGCCACCGTTTCGGACTCCGTCGTTGGAGAGGGGCCGGAACAGCGATTCCTGTTTTCTCTCTTCGCAGTGAGGACGATTTCGGTGTGGGAGAGTTCCTTGATTTGAAGAAAATGGTCGACTGGGCAGAAAAGACGGGGCAATGCATTCTCCAACTCCTTCCGATTAACGACACCACGATGACCGGCACTTGGGAGGACTCATACCCCTACAAAGCCAACTCAACTTTCGCCCTCCATCCTCAGTTTGTCAATCTCAAGGCTGCGGGAGTCGTGGAAAGCAAAGAGTACAAGGCCCTTCAGAAAGAGCTCAATTCTCTTTCTCAAGTGGACTACGAGAGGGTGAACAACGAAAAGACAAAACTACTCCGGGAAGCATTTGCAAAGACATTCGCAAAACTCTCCAGGACCGCGGCTTACAAAGCTTTTGTCGCAGCCAACAAAGAGTGGCTTGAGCCTTATGCCGTTTTCTGCTGCCTTAGGGACAGCTTCGGCACTGCCGAATTTGCAAAATGGAAGACTTATGCAAAATATTCTGCATCAAAAGTGGAAAAATACTGCGCCGAGCATCGCGAAGATGTGGATTTCCACTGCTTCGTCCAGTTCCATCTCGATCGCCAGCTTTCAGAAGTTCGCGAATACGCACATTCCAAGGGAGTGATTCTCAAGGGTGACCTCCCAATCGGCATTTCCCGCACGAGCGTGGATGCGTGGCAGTATCCTCAGCTTTTCAATATGGACGAGTCTGCGGGAGCACCGCCTGACGCATTCGCTGCCGACGGACAAAACTGGGGTCTCCCTACCTACAACTGGGATGAGATGGCAAAGGACGGTTTTGCCTGGTGGAAGGCAAGGCTCAGGAAGATGTCGGAATATTTCGACGCATTCAGAATCGACCACATCCTCGGATTTTTCCGTATATGGGAGATTCCTCTCAAATACAAGAGCGGCCTTCTGGGACATTTCTATCCTGCGCTCCCATACCCTGCGGAGGAACTGGCATTCTTAGGCTTCGATGTGGCTTCCGGGGCATTCGTGACTGCTCCTGAGAACGACCCGACGGATGTTCTCTTCGTTGAGGACCCGCTGATGAAGGGATATTGGCATCCACGCATCGGTGCGCAGAACACATCCACCTTCAGACATCTCGATCCTCATCGTCAGAGGGCGTTCAACCGTATGCACGACGATTTCTTCTTCCACCGTCACAACGAGTTCTGGAGAGAGTCGGCAATGAGAAAACTTCCGTCCCTGCTTCACGCCACCGGTATGCTCGCCTGTGGGGAGGACCTCGGAATGATTCCGGACTGCGTGGCATCGGTTATGGACGAACTGAAGATTCTTTCGCTTGAAATCCAGAGAATGCCGAAGAGTACGAGTGTAGAGTTTGCAGACCCGAAATACTATCCATACCTCTGCGTCTGCACAACTTCAACTCACGATATGAACCCGATTAGGGCTTGGTGGGAAGAAGACCGGGAGGTTTCGTCGCGTTTCTATCACCAGCATTTCGGGGGTCAGACCCCATATTTCTGTGAGCCGTGGCTTTGTGAGCAGATTGTTCGTGAGCACCTCGATTCTCCTGCGATGCTGACTATTCTCCCTCTCCAGGACTGGCTCTCCATCGACGGTTCCCTCCGCTTTCAAGACCCGAACGCCGAGCGCATCAATGTCCCTGCCAACAGCCGCCACTACTGGCGCTACCGTATGCACCTCAGTCTCGAATCCCTCCAAGCCCACGCGGACTTCAACGGTGAGATTTCTGCTCTGATAAGCTCCTCCGGGAGATAACCCCGCTACTGCGCAATCCAGACCATAAAATCGTCGACTCTGGAGCGTGAGACAGTCATTTCGAAGTCGGCGGACGGTTCCGAGATTATGAGGAGTCGGCCGCCGGCTTGTTTCACAATGCTTTGGATGGCCTTGATGGAGACGATGCAGCTGCGGGAAATGCGGAAGAATGTCTTCGGTTGGAGTTCGCCGGCAATGATGTCTAGCGACGAATCCACGATGTACTTCTTCCCGTCGAATGTGCAGAGGAAATTGCTTTTCTCTTCGGAATAGAAATAGGCTATATCCTCGATTTTCACGGGGACGATGCGGTCGTTCATCCGCACAATGAACCTTTCCTTCTGTTTCCCGGATTCCAACGCCTGTAGGACTTGGCTGAAATCCTGCGCCCCCCGGCTGTCGCGTATCACCCTGTTCACGGCGCGGTCGAGGTCCTCGGGGCTAATTGGCTTCAGGAGATAGTCGACAGAGCCGGCTTCGAAAGCCTTGATGGCGTAACTGTCGTAGGCTGTGGTCATAATCACCTTCGCCCGGATGTCCACCTGACGGAAAATCTCGAAACAATCCCCGTCTTCCAGCTCCACATCCATGAATATTACGTCCACTCCGCTATCCTGTGTCCAGCCGCCGTGCATCCCGGCTCCGTTTTCCGAAGAATGTTCCCTCAGCCAATCCACCGTGCCTGCGACCGAGCGGGTGCATCCGACCACCTGCATTTGCGGATAACGGCTCTCCAGAGTTCTGGAAAGGGAGCGTTGCGCCATAATCTCGTCTTCAACTATAAGTACTCTCATATCTTAATATAGTCTTTTATTGTTCAATCAGCGGCACCCACACGACATATTTTCCATTTCCGTCTTCAATGCGGACATCTCCTCCTCCGAGGTCGGTGTATTGCTGCTTTATATATTTGAGTCCCACACCCGTGGATGGGGATTTCGACTTTTTCGGAATCAATTCGTTGCTCACTTCCAGCCCGGCATCCTTAGAGCGAAGCGAAATCCGGAGCGGACGTGTGGACGATACGGCATTGTGTTTCAGCGCATTCTCAACCAGCATCTGCACCGCGCAAGGAGGCACCATCTTCTGCAAATCCTCTTCCGCGATTTCCTCCACCACTTCAAATCCATCCGGGAACCTCGTCTTCATCAGCAGAACAAACGAGCGCACAAAATCCATCTCCCTGCTCAGTGTCACCAGCCGGCTGTCCTCCGTAGAGAGCATATAGCGGTAGAGTCCCGCAAGTTTATGAATGAACTCACTGGCGTTTTCCGTCTGCCCGTCAAGAACGAGCGAATCCAGCACATTCAGCGAATTGAAAAGAAAATGAGGGTTCACCTGCTGCTTGAGCCTCTCGTAGCGGAACTGGGCATAGTGGCGTTTCTCCTTCTCGATAATCACCTGCTGCTGAACCTCAAGCGAATGATTTGCGAGATAGATGATGCAGTAGACCGAGACCTCCACAATCAGACAGAGCATGCACAAATGTATAAACTCCGCCGAAACCTCCGGTCTTATGAGCCCGTCGGGAGAGAGACAGACGATGTAGGCACTCAGTTGCGAGGTTATTAGCAGATAGAGAGTGAATATGAACCAATAGACCTTTGTTCCCAGACTGTCGCGAATCTGCCGTCTGAAACGGACGAATATGATGTTGATGCATACGAGGGATATGATTACCGCAGTGTTGCTCAAAATCATCGAAAGGATTTCTATTGTGCTCCACGGATTGTGGCCGGTCGACGAAAATACGAAAACCAGAATGCGGAGGAAGAAAATCAGTACGAAAGATGTAATCAGAATCCTTGTTTGGGACCTGCTGATAGCGTGTGTGTCCGTTTTTCCTCCGGAACCGGAGAGTATCCTCGTAATCCAAAATGTGCCCCATCCGAGAATAATCGTCGTGACAAAAGTGACTATCGAACTCACCATCGTCGGCTTGTGCAGAGCCTTGGAAAGCAGCGCCGCCCCCTCCGTTCCGAGGAGAAAACCCGCCATATTCACCACAATCACGCAAGCTGCAGTCACTTCGATATTGAGTCCGTGCCTGAGACAGAGAATCACCGTCATCGCCATCGTGAGCAGTGTCAGCATAAGCTCGTCGCTGACGTTGAATACGCCGAGCATCATCGCCGTAAGCGCGTGTGCAACGGCGAAGCCAGTTATTATAAGGCTATCGATTCTAATGTTTTTCTTCATATATGCGGTCATCGGGCGAAAGTTAGGAAAAAACTTGTGAATATCCTTTCGTTCGTCGGGGAAATATCACCATTCGTCAAGATTTATCGTCCGTTCGTCGGAGAATGGGATACATTGTATTATATATTTCATATATTCGCAAAACTAATGACAGATAAAAACTAAAAATCGTACAATCGCTTACGGATTGTAAGAAATATAACCACATCGGAATGAAAACACCAAAACCAAAACTTTCTTTTTGGCAAATCTGGAACCTCAGCTTCGGCTTTATGGGCGTCCAGATCGGATACTCGCTTCAGAATTCCAACACATCCACAATACTCCAGTCTTTCGGCGCGGACCTCGGCTCGCTAAGCTATTTCTGGCTTGCAGCTCCTGTCGCCGGACTCATCGTGCAGCCAATCGTCGGAATGTTTTCTGACAAGACCTGGACAAGACTCGGAAGGCGCATTCCGTTCATCCTCATTGGAGCAATCATTTCGACTCTCGCACTGCTGCTGATGCCGAACTGTCCGAAACTCCTGGCTTTCGCACCGCTTGTGATGGGAGCCTTGATTTTCCTCTTTATGGACCTTTCGTTCAATGTCACGATGCAGCCGTTCAGAGCCCTTGTGACCGATATGCTAGACGATAGTCAGAAGACGGAAGGTTTTGTGGTTCAGACACTTCTAATTAATTTGGGCGCAGTTGTCGGAGCGCTTCTTCCTCTTATAATGACTTGGTGCGGGGTGAGCGATGTTGCACAGGAGGGACACGTTGCCGACCACATTGCCTATTCCTATTACATCGGCGGAGCAATCCTTCTCCTTTCTGTCCTTGTCACCTCATTCAAGGTGAAGGAATATCCGCCGAAAGAATTCGCGCTCTACAACGGCACCGCTGAGGAAGCAAAATCTTCCGAAAAAGAGCAGCAAAAGACAAGTTTCATCCAGCTTCTGAAGGGTACTCCGAAGGTTATGATTCAACTGGGCGTGACTCAGTTTTTCTCCTGGGCGGCTCTCTTCCTGATGTGGAACTACCTCAAACCGGCCATCACCGGAGTAGTCACGGACAATGCCGGGGTCGTGCTTGCCGAAGGCGCCACAGCAACATGGGTCGGCGTTCTCAACGCAGTCTATCCGATCCCTGCCTGCATCATTGCACTTTTTATGACACAGATTGCCAACCGCTACGGTAACAAGACCGTCTATGCGGTGACTCTCGCCTGCGGAGCTCTCGGATTCCTCGGACTCTCATTGCTTCACAACCAATACCTTCTGATGATTCCGATGATTGGAATCGGCATCGCCTGGGCGGGAATCCTCGCAATGCCCTATTCAATCCTCTCCCGTGCCATCGATGCCAACTGTGCAGGGGCATATATGGGTATTTTCAACTTTACGATTGTCATCCCGCAGATCTGTATGGGTCTGATTGGCGGAGTGATTGTCAAGTACATCTTCGGCGGCAACGCCGTCGCTATGCTTGCCCTCGCCGGAGCGATGATGCTCTGCGCCGCTGCCAGCGTGGCATTTATCAAGGATAAACCTAATCATAATATTTAATATCAATATGAAACGTATAATCACACTATTTGTACTTCTCGCGTCGGCATTCTCGCTTTTCGCACAGGAAAAGTTTGAAGTGAAGGGTGTCGTTGTGGATGCATTAGGACCGGTTATTGGCGCTACAGTGATTGAAAGCGGCACGACCAATGGTGTGTCTACAGGCATTGACGGAGAGTACACAATCAAGGTGGCTTCAGCCGGGACTCAGGTGGAGATTAGCTGTATGGGCTATTCATCGCAGATTTTCAGAGCCGATGAAGTTCCAGCCACTGTCACGCTCAAAGAGGATTCGGTTTTCCTTGAGGAGGCCGTCGCAATCGGTTACGGTTCCCAAAAGAAGAAGGAAGTCACCGGTTCTGTTGCCTCACTTAAGGCAGAAGATTTCAATGCCGGAGTCAAGGCAAGCCCTGTCGGCCTTCTTCAGGGTAAGGTTGCCGGCCTTAACATCAGCCGCACTACAAGCGACCCTACCAGCACGGGGTATAACATCCAGATACGCGGTTTCTCGACTCTTGGAAAAGGAACAGGCTCGACACCTCTCTATGTTGTGGACGGTATTCCGACAGACAATATCGACAATATCCCTCCTGAGGATATCGCTTCGATGGATGTCCTCAAGGACGGTTCTGCTGCTGCGATTTATGGAACAAGAGGTACCAACGGCGTCATTCTCATCACAACCAAGCGCGGCTCAGCTGAGAGTACGGGCGTCGTAAAGACTAATGTAGAGTATAACGGCTATCTTTCCGTCTCCGCTCCGCGTCTCGAAACAGGATTCGCCACTCCGGAGGAATATCGTCAGCTTGAGCAGCTCTCCGGAGGAATGGTAAAGCCGGTTCTCTATGATGATGATACGCATACGGATTGGATGAAGCTTGCAACCAAGCCGGCAGCAGTGACCACAAACCACAATGTGGCTATTTCCGGAGGCTCTTCCGATTTCAGTTACCGCGCTTCCGTTAACTATAAATATGCGGAGGGTATTGCCAAAAACACTGACCGCGATGAAATCAGCGCGCGAATCGCAGCGGACCAGAAGGCTCTTCAGGGTTGGCTGAAACTGTCGTATGACTTTTCTTATATGCATTATAAGAACAATTATGACTGCGGAGATTTCAAGCAGGCCGCTACTCTGAACCCGACATATCCGCTTATGGACCCTTCTTCGGTTTCAGGTTATTTCTATCCGACCGGTTCTGGCCAGTCGAACCCTATTATGGCAACAGACCTCAAGGAGTCAAACAAGACAGCCGACGAGTTCAGAGGTTCCGTAAAGGCCACTATTGACATCAAGTCGGTGCCGGGGCTTAAGATAAACGGTTTTGCGGCTATTGAGGGCAATAACTATTCGTCTTATGCCTACACCTCCCAGAAATACGATGCGGACAAGGAGCAGGCAGGAAAGGCTTCCCAGAATCGCGACAGCAATTTCAAGCAGCTGTATGAGGCTACGGTTGACTACACCGGCAGCTGGGCGGGACATTCGCTTACCGCAGTGGCCGGCTGGTCTTACCAGAAGTTCATGTATGACGGAAACTGGATGGAAAACAGCGGTTTCTCGACTGACAGCTATAAATATTTCAGCATGGGTGACGGACTTACCGACAAATCAAAGCTGAATGTTTCATCATATCGTAACTCCAATGTACTTGCGGCAGGTTTTGCCCGTGTAAACTACAATTATAAAGAGAAATACCTCCTTTCTGTTTCAATGCGTGCCGAGGGTTCAAGCCGTTTCGGTGACAATCACAAATGGGGACTCTTCCCGGCCGTGAGTGCAGGATGGCGTATATCAGGCGAGCCGTTCATGGACGGCCAGGACTGGTGCGACGACCTTAAGATACGTGCAGGTTTCGGTGTCACCGGTAATAACCTCGGCTCTGACCTCCAGTCAAAGCAGCTTCTCACCAATGGCGGCGCATTCTGGTATAACGGTCAGTGGGTGACTACTTACGGAATCAATCAGAATGCCAACCCGGACCTCCGTTGGGAGAAGAAATACGAGTATAACATCGGTATTGATTTCTCTTTCTTGAAGAACCGTCTCTATGGTAACATTGATTTCTACTATCGTGACACCAAGGACCTTCTCTGGGAATATGATGTGCCTACTCCTCCGTTCCCATACAATAAGCTGCTTGCCAATTGTGGAGAGATAAGTTCAAAGGGTATTGAAATAGCAATCTCCGGTGTTCCTGTCCAGATGAATGGATGGAGCTGGACTACAACCCTCACTATGGCTTTCAACAACAACCGTCTTAACAAACTTACGGGAGACGTGACCTTGAATGGAGAGACTTATGACCTCTCTTATTCGGAAATGCTTTGCGGCGGTGTCGGAGAGAACGGACTTATGGGTGTGAATACTCAGAAGATTGTCGAGGGAGAGTCTGTCGGCACCTTCTACGGCTATCATGTCATAGGTCTCAACGGCAAGGGAGGCCTTGTTTACGAGAAGGACGAAAACGGCAGGAACAAGCTTCAGAAAATCGGCTCTGCCCAGCCTGTCATGACCTATGGCTGGAACAATACGGTCCGCTGGAAAAATCTTGACCTCACGCTTTTCTTCCGCGGAAATGTCGGAAACAAGATTCTTAATGTGAAACGTTGGGCATACGGTCCTCAGAAATCCCAGGGTCTCAACTGCTTCATGTACGATGTGAAGAAACTTGCCAAGGGAGCAGGTGCATACCGTCAGGGAGTCTTCTCGGACTACTATCTTGAAGACGGTTCCTTCCTCAAGCTTGACAACATAACCCTCGGTTACACCCACCATTTCAAGAACAACGCCTACATCAGTTCGCTGCGTGTCTTCGCTACGGCTGAAAATGTGTTCACTGTCACAAAATACTCAGGAACAGACCCTGATGTCAATACATCCGATGTCTGGAGTCCGGGTATTGACCCGGCGGGATTCTATCCTTCAGTATGCAATGTGATGGTCGGTCTTAATCTTACATTCTAATCAGGATATATCAGAATTATGAAAAAGATATTGAATTGTTTACTTTTGGCCTCAGCTTTTCTTGCAACTTCATGCGAAGGGATGCTTGATGAGGAAGTTTTCGGAAAACCGACTTCAGAGGAAATGCTTTCCAATGCCGAAAATGTCGCAAAGGTCGTCGGGCAGGCCTATGCGGAGGTCGCATGGCTTCATGACCATTGGGGATACTGGGGCATTACCACGCTTTCAGCAGACGAATGTGTGAATCCGGTAAGAAATCCCGGCAACGACTGGTCGGATGACGGTTACTGGAAGGGTTTCAACGACCATTCGTGGACAGCGAACGACCTTTCGTTCGAGTTTGTATGGCAGTATTCCAATGCCGGTGCCGTGCTCTGCAACAAGATTCTCAGCCAGCTTGAGTCGATAAAGGAGAGTCTTCAGCAGGCAGGTCTCTACGACCGTTTTAGTGCTGAACTCAGGGTGCTCCGCTGCTACTACTATTACACTCTTTTCGATTCGTTCGGACGCATCCCTTATCTTGACAGCTATTCTTCTGCCGCTGTACCTCAGAGTGAACCTTGGGAGGTGTGGAACAAGCTTGTAACTCTTCTTGAAGAAGAGGCACCGAAGCTTCCTGCCATCACGGATGCCAACCGTGCGGAGAACTACGGCCGTTGTTCGCAGGGCATGGCCTACACTCTCTTGGCCCGTCTTTACCTCAACGCCGTTTCTTATGGTGTCACAGCCCAGAACTGCGGGATTGAGGGCATAAATCAGGAAGAGGATTTCTACAAACGCTGTCAGGAGTTCTGCCAGAAGGTGATAGATTCGGGGTCCTATAAGATTGAGGATGATTTCTTTGCCAATTTCAAGATTCAGAATGAAGGCAGCCGTGAGAACATTTTTGTGATTGTCGAAAACGGTAATGCGGCATTCAACTATCGTGATGTCGCCGGCAAGATGAGTAACAAGCTCCGCATAACCATGCTTACCCTGAATTATTGCCACCAGACCTGCTGGAACACTATCGACAAGCCTTGGAACGGCTTCTGTGCTCCTGAAGATTTTCTCGGAAATTATAAGGAAGGTGACAGGCGCGGACCATGTCCTGCAGATGCCGGAACACATGGCTGTGACGGTTGGGGCTGGTTCCTCGGCCCGGTTTTCGAAAGCGACGATTCAGATGTGATTCTTGAGATGACTGACAAGCAGAAAGGACTTAAGGCCATTATCGTCCCTCAGGTTACTTCTTTGACGGACGCTACCCACAACGACGGAGCCAGATTCCTCAAATATGAGGTCGACAAAGTCGGAGCTAACAAGTATTGTAAGAATGACTTTGTACTCCTGCGCTATGCGGATGTGCTTTATATGCAGTATGAGGCCGCTTTACGTGCCGGCAATATGCAGAAATGCAACGAATTGCTTGCAGATCCTGAGTTCATGAAAATACGCACACGTGTCGGATGTGCTCCATATTCGGCTCTCGACCTTGATGAACTTCTCGTCGAGCGCGGACGTGAATTTGCATGGGAACTTGTCCGTCGTCGTGACCTGATACGCTACGACCGCTTCGCAAAGGGAAAATGGGATTTCAAGGAGGCGGACATTGACAATCATCGCGACTGGTTCCCGATTCCTCGAAAGATGATAGAGACATCCGGCGGGCTTTGGACGCAGAATCAGGGATATGAGACGGACAAATAAATGTTTTATCAGATAAAAACTTATTAATCATTTAATATTTTAAGTTATGAAAATCAATAAATTTTTCATGGGCGCAATGTGCGCTGTGACTCTTGCAATGGTCGGTTGTGAGAAGACTCCGGATATCATCAATCCGGGTGATAACAATGGTGGGAACGGTGAAGACATCGAATGCCCTATTGTCAACGCTCCTGAAGCAGGAAAGACCACTATGGTCGTTTATGTTCCTGAAAATACACATTCAAACGGAATCTATGCTGTCGGTACTGTGAATTCATGGTCAGAGAAAGATACAGAGACTTGCAAATTCACTCCGGTTGAGGGTGACGATACAGGCCGTTGGTATCAGCTTACAGTTGACTATGCTGCCGATATGGCAATAAAGGTATGCGCAATTCCGTCTAAGCCTGAACTTGCAGGATGGTCATTCCAGTGGGGAAAAAATATCGATGAAAATGACCCTGACCCTGCAATTACAGAGGACAATGTGGTTACGCTTCAGGGAACCGTTACCATTGAGCTTGAGAATCAGGGACAGCCTAAGGCAACCGGTTTTGAAGACGGTGGCGTTGTGTTCATGCAGATTAAGGCTTGGGCAGCTGATCCTAACATCAAGGAAGAGCCGGCAACTGCAATTTCCTTCAAGCACCCTTGGGGTGGTGGCGAATGGGTCTATAAGGACGCCGTAGCAAAGGGCAACAATGTGTTTGAACTTGAGGATGTATATGGAAACAACGGCTTCAATGTCATGGATGAGAATGGCGCCGAGTCATGGTTCGAGACTAAAGACTGCCAGATCTACGAAGGTGCAGCAACTGGTGACAAGGTTATCGTGCGTTTCACATCCCGTGCAGGTGCTGCAGAGGGTGACCTTGAGGTAATTCTGGTCGAGAAAGGTGAAGTTCTTCCGGGGCCGGACCCTGTGATTGTGACTGTACGTGCAAAGTGGCCTGCAACATGGACTGCAACACCGACGGCTTGGGTATGGCCTACAGGTGGTAAAGGCTCTGAAGTCAAGCTTGTGGCGGACGGTGAGTTCTACAAGTACACTACTCCTGAAGCTGTTCCGGGACTCAACATCATCTTCAAGAACGGAGAAGGTTGGAATGGAGACAGCAATCAGAGTGTTGATATCGCGAATGTTATTGTTGATACAGATTACGAGCTAACAGCCTCTAAAAGCGGAAAGGCAACAGTTACTGAAATCAAGTAATTTCTTTTGATAGAAATCTCTTTTATCGGCCGGTGGCTCCTGACAGAGCTGCCGGCTGCAATGTCAGAGGACTTCTGCCCTTTCCTGTTCCGGGAGCGGACAAATGCCGGAGGGAGAGCCTCTAAAACGAAAACTGCTTGAAAATGAAAAAATATCTCCTTCTTTTTGCAGCGGCGACGCTTGCCCTGCTCTTTTCCTGCACTCCGCAGGACAATCCGTCGGAACCTGTCAATCCGCCGGCAGTCTTCGACATCAACAATCTTCAGCCGGGATTGAGCAGCGACCCTCTCAGTCTCTCTGCTGACGAGCCGTGCACGCTCTACTTCAAGGCCGGAGGAAAATATCCGTTCTCCGGTTATGATGGCGAGCTTTATGCCCACATTGGAGTGGTGAACTTCGAATGGGAGCACGTGCAGGCCGAATGGGATGTGAATCTTGAAAAATGCCTCTGGCAGAAGACCGAAGTCGCTGATGTGTGGAAACTTCCGATTGAGCCGACCATCCGCCAATGGTTCGGGGTGGATGATGACGAGCCGCTCACAAGAATTGGAGTCGTTGTTCGCAATGCCGATGGAACAGAGCAGACCAAGCCGGACTTTTTCCTCAGTGTAAAGGACGAAGGCCGTGAGTTCAAGCCTGCGGATGTGGAGATGGCGGCAATGCCTTCCGGAGCGCAGTACGGAATCAACATCACCGGACAGGAAGTCACGCTTGTGCTTTATGAAAAGGATAAGGACGGGAAACACTATCCGCATTGTTTCCTTGTCGGAGACTTCAATGACTGGAAAGTTTCCAACCGTTTCCAGATGAAACGTGACGAAAATGCGGGTTGCTGGTGGTACAAACTCTCGGGAATGGATGCGGACAAAGAATACCGTTTCCAATATCATCTCATTGATTCAGAGGGTGATGCGCTACGCATTTCCGACCCATATTCCGAGATTGTCTATAGCGGAGAGGACAAATGGATATCCTCTTCGACCTACCCTGATATGCCGGCCTATCCTTCCGGAACTTCGGGACTTGTGTCCGCATTTCAAATCAATCGTCCCGAATACAACTGGAAGATAAAGGATTACAATGTTGCGGACAAAAACGACATTGTGATTTATGAGCTTCATTTGAGGGATTTCAGTGCCACTCACGACCTTTCGGGGGCGGAGGAAAGGCTCGATTATCTCGAAAATCTCGGCATTAACGCAATAGAACTTATGCCTGTCCAGGAGTTTGACGGAAACAACAGCTGGGGATATGACCCTTGCTCTTATTTCGCCCTTGACAAGGCTTATGGCACTCGTGAACATTATAAGGCATTTATCGATGAATGTCACAGCAGGGGAATAGCCGTGATACTTGACGTTGTCTATAACCACGCCACCGGCTCTCATCCTATGGCGAAGCTCTATTGGAATTCGGAAAAGAATCAGACCGCAGCCAATAATCCTTGGTTCAACGAAGTTGCTCCGCATCCTTATTCCGTTTTCCACGACTGGAACCACGAAAATCCGATGGTGCGGGAACACATCAAGAGGAGCCTGCGCTATCTTTTGGAAGAGTACAAATTTGACGGATTCCGTTTCGACCTCACGAAAGGATTCACCCAGCGCAAATGCACAGACGCGACTGTCGGCAACTACGATCAGGGAAGAATCGATGTTCTTAATGAATATGCCAAGGCGATCTTCGATGTTCGGCCGGGTGCAGTGGTGATTTTGGAGCATTTCTGTGAAACTCGTGAGGAGAAGGCTCTTGCTGCAGCAGGTATGCAGATGTGGCGCAATGTGAACAATGCCTACTGCCAGACTGCGATGGGATGGCTCAAAGAAGGTGACGACTTGAATCAGATTTGGACCGGAAGCACTATGCCTTTCGGCTCCTGGGTGGGCTTTATGGAGAGCCACGACGAAGAGAGGACTGCCTACAAGTCTCTTAAATGGGGAAATGGAATCACAGGAAACCTTGCGGCAAGAATGCAACGATTGAGACTCAATGCCGCATTCTCGCTGCTTGTTCCGGGACCTAAGATGATTTGGCAGTTCGGCGAACTGGGCTACGATGTCTCAATTGAAGAAAACGGACGCACGGGAGAGAAGCCGCTCCATTGGGACTATTATGATATTCCTAAGCGCAGGGCTCTCTACGACACATACGCGAAACTTCTCAAATTCCGTCGGGACAATGCGCGTCTGTTCGATATGGACGCAAGCTTTGAGATGTATGCAGGCAGTGGACTCCCATCCCGCACAATCTTCGGTTCAAACGAGGGCAAGTCATTTGCGGTCATCGGCAATTTCCAGACTGTAGATTCCGACTATTCCTATACCCTCAAGTCCGGAGGAACCTGGTATGACCTTTTCAGCGGAGGAAGCTATGATGCCGGTTATGACGGCAATGTTCACATCCCTCTGAAGGCAGGAGAGTTCGTTGTGCTGACAAATTTCAAATAGTTCTGTTCCCGGCTAATGATTCTGATTTATGGAAAGAATAAAACTTGCGGCACTGACCGCTCTGGCAGTTCTTATCTGCGCCTGTTCGCCGGATTTGGGCCCCGACAATCCTCAGACTCCTTCCGGAGGGGGTGGGGGCTCGGCGAACCAGGGCAGCGGGAGCAGTTCTGATGGTGGTTTCAAGGCGGAGGAAGGTCTTGGGTGGCTTTTCTCCGGGGACGACATTCCGGAGTTTCATCTTGAAGTTTCGCTCGCGGAGTGGAACCGGCTGCTTGGGGAATTTGACAAGAATGAGAATACTTCCGAATATATCCACGCGGATGTACTTTGCAACAAGGGAGAGGAAAAAATCAGAATCGGAGACGTCGGCCTTCGTCTCAAGGGCAACACGTCCCGTCGCAGGCCCGAGGGGAATGAGGGAATGATGCACACGGCTGGGCAGTCCAACTGGCACCACTGCCACTACCAGCTTAACTTTACCAAATACAACAAAGACGTGGCGCACGAGCTGCACGGGGTCAAGAAACTCTATCTCAAATGGTTCAAGGACGATCCGATGTATGTGCGGGAAGTTTTCTGCTTTGACCTTTTCCACCGTGTCGGGGTGTGGACAGCTCCTCATTCCGCCTACTGCCGGCTTTGGATTAAGGTGGCGGGTGATCCGTCCGAGACCTATCTCGGTGTCTATAATATGATTGAACTTGTTGACGGACGCTACGCCAATGCTCGGGCCAAACAGTTTGCGTTCAAGGACGGATTTCTTTGGAAATGTTCTTCGGGAGCGTCCCTTTCCGACGCTTCTGATCATCTTATCGGCAACGATGGCTCAGACAAGATCTACGAACTTAAAACTCAGACTGCGGAATATGCCGCTGCCAAGGCCCAGTTGCAGGATTTCATAAAAAAAGTAGCCGGCAAGGGAGACGAGAATTTCAAAAACTGGATTGTTGAGGTCTGTGATGTGGAACTTTTGCTGAAAACCTACGCCGTCAATGTTGCCGTGGGGATGTGGGATGACTATTGGAAGAATAAGAACAACTACTACATCTACTTCAATTCGAAGGACCTCTACACCTACAAGTTCTTCTTCATCCCCTACGACTACGACAATACTCTCGGCACATCCCATCTGGATATGGATGCCGGCCGCCAGGACCCTCTGAACTGGGGAGATAATTCCAACCCGTTGATTTACAAACTTCTCAAACACGAGGAGTTCCGGAAAATCTACAAAGACGCACTCCTTTCTCTCGTTGACCCTGTGGCAGGAGAATTCTACTACACACGCTCGATGGCGAGAATCCGTGAATGGCACGCAAAAATCGGGGATTATGTTTCCAATGACACAGGGGAGGATATGGAAATTGAAGACAGACCGGCCTCTTTCGGTAATCACTCGGAATATCGTCTGCTGGAAGACAGCAACAACTTTTTCAAAATCCGCGCTGAAGCCATTGAGCGTTATTGCAGATAATCCCGAATTAGGATAGAACAGAATAAACACCACGAATTGATAATATGAACTTGATGAAAAAGACATTTTTTGCGGCTCTCGCATTTCTATTGCTGATTTCCTGCTCGGAAAAGACTCCTCACGCAGAATGGACTTATGACACGGTGGTTTATGAGATGAATCTGCGTCAATACACTCCGGAAGGGACTTTTGCTGCGGCCCGGGAGCAACTTCCACGTCTGAAAGAACTCGGAGTGGACGTCATCTGGCTTATGCCGATTTACCCGATTGGCGAGAAAGAGCGCAAGGGAACTCTCGGCTCCTACTATGCGGCTAAGGACTATTGCGCGGTGAATCCGGAGTTTGGCACGATGAAGGATTTCGAAGCTTTTGTTGCCGCGGCAAAGGCACAGGGCTTCCGTGTAATTCTTGACTGGGTGGCAAACCACACATCTCCTGATGCTGTCTGGATTGACTCCAAGCCTGCCGACTGGTATGAACGGGATTCGCTGGGAAATACCATTGTGGAGTATGACTGGACTGACATCGCTGCCTTGAACTATGACAACAAGGACGTTTGGGACGCGCAGGAAAATGCTATGCGTTTTTGGATGGAAAAGGGTATCGACGGTTTCCGCTGCGATATGGCTTGCGAGGTGCCTTTCGAGTTTTGGACCAGGACAATAGCTTCTCTGCGAGAGGATTGGCCGGGGATTTATATGCTCGCAGAGGGTGAGGATCCGCAGTTGCACGCATCAGGTTTCGACGCATCCTATGCTTGGGAACTCCACCACCTGTTGAACGACATCGCTCAGGGACGAAAGAATATTCCCGAACTTCTTGACTACATCAGCCGCGACTCGGAGCGTTTTCCTCAGGATGCTTTTCGTCTTATGTTCACTTCCAACCACGACGAGAATTCCTGGGCGGGGACAGAGTTTGAGAGAATGGGTGACGCGGCGCAACTGATGACGGTGCTCACATTCACGCTTCCTTCCGGACAGCCGCTGATTTACACCGGACAGGAGATGGGTTGGAACCACCGTTTCCTCTTCTTTGAAAAAGACCCGATTCCTGCTTGGGAGAAAAATGATTTCACCAAGTTCTACCAAAGCCTCATCCGTTTCCGTCACGACCATCCTTCGCTCCGTCTGGGCGAAAAAGGCGGCCGTTTCGAAGTCGTTTCCACCGAAGACAGCACACTCGTTTTCCGAAGGGTGCTTCCGAATGACGTTGTCACCGTATCCGCACAGCTCTGCCCGCCGTGGAACTGGAATCTGGATGCGAAATAGAATTGTTGTTGATTAAGAATATCTTGAGATGAAAAAGTTATTTGGAATTATTATGACGGCAGTTATGCTTGGCTCTTGCAACTCTAATGCGGTTTTTGTTCCGGAAAGTGTGGCGGATGCCGATTTGACTCAGATTCGCAGAGTCGAACCTCTTTCCTGGTGGGTGGGAATGAACACCCCGTTGCAACTTTTGATTCAAGGTGAGGGGATTTCGGAATATGACGTCGTTTTTGAGGGCGGAAACGGAGTGAAGGTGAGCGGAGTCCATAAGGCGGACAGTCCGAACTATCTTTTTGTCGATGTCGCCATATCAGCGAATGCGCAGCCGGGGACATATTATCTCGTGTTCACAAAAGGTGAGGAGAGTTTCAAACGTGCCTACGAAATCGGGGCGAGGGTTGAGGGCTCTGCGCAGAGGGAGAGTTTTTCGAGTGCGGATATGATTTATCTCATTATGCCGGACCGTTTTGCAAATGGCGACCCGTCTAATGATTCAACACCCGACACCGCTGAAAAAGCGAACCGCAGCGAATTTTTCGGAAGACACGGCGGTGACATTCAAGGGATTATCGACCATCTCGACTACATCGCGGAACTCGGCGCGACAGCAATCTGGCCGACTCCGCTTTTGGAAGATAATGCGGAGCACGAGTCCTATCACGGTTATGCGGCATCCGACTACTATCACATCGATTCCCGTTTCGGCAGCAACGAACTCTATCGGGAGTTTGTCGGAAAGGCACACGGGAAAGGTATGAAGGTCTTGATGGACATCGTCACAAACCATTGTGGCACATCGCATTGGTGGATGAAGGACCTGCCTTTCGCCGATTGGATTCATCAATATCCTGAATACACCGGAACCAATGTCTGCTTTTCCACGAATATGGACCCGAACGCTTCCCGAAAAGACCTCGAAATCCAGGAAAGCGGATGGTTTGTCCCTTCGATGCCGGATATGAATCTCGACAATCCTTTCGTGCTCAGCTACTTCACTCAGTGGGCAGTCTGGTGGGCGGAATATGCGGGCCTCGACGGTTTCAGGGTGGACACCTACCCCTACAACGAAAAAGAGCCTATGTCCCGCTGGTGCAAGGCTATCACAGATGAGTTCCCGAATTTCAATATAGTGGGCGAGTGTTGGACTTCATCCATTCCGCAGCTTGCCTATTGGCAGAAGGATGCGCTTGTGAACAACTTCAACTCCAATCTTCCTTCAGTGATGGATTTTCCTCTTCACGACGCCCTGCGTATGGGACTGAATGAGGGTGCAGGTTGGGGCTGCGGAATGACGAGGATATACGAGATTCTCTCGCACGATTTTCTCTATCCTGATGTGAACAATCTGTTGATTTTTGCCGGCAACCACGACACGGACCGAATCGGAGATGTGGTCGGGAAGAATCCGAAGAAACTCAAGCTTGCGATGACTCTGATGGCAACAATGAGGGGTATTCCACAGATTTTTGCCGGAGACGAGCTTATGATGGTTTCGGCAGACCGGTCGCAGGGGCACGGTGGATTGAGAGTAGATTTTCCTGGTGGCTGGCCTAGTGACAAGATGAATCTTTTCACTCACGAAGGCCGCGAGGCACAGCGCCTCAACACCGACGGAAAAGCGGTCTACCCGGGACAGGCGGAACTGCTTTTCGACTATGTGAGCCGTCTTTTCAATTGGAGAAAGACAGCCGAGGTCATCCACACAGGACGCACTCTGCATTTCATCACCCGCGACAATACATACGCATTCTTCCGCTACAACGACAGCAATGCGGTTTTCGTCTTTATCAACAATTCCGAAGAAGAGAAAACCATCCCGTGGAGCTATTATTCCGAGATTTCCGAGGGCCTGAAAGATGGCACCGACGTCCTCACCGGCACCACCGTCACTATCAGTGACAGCACCAAAGTGGCTCCGGAAACAGCTCTCGTGGTCGAATTCCAGCGATGAGCGTATATCGCCGGCAAAGACGAATCTACAGCGTCTGCCCTCCGATAAACTCGCGCATGATTGAGGTCGGCGGTATCATAGCGATTTCCTCCGGGCTCAGGGCCACGATGTAGCTTAGGAATTTCAGCAGGCGCACGGCCTCACCGTAGGCTGGAGATGTCGGGCTGATGCGGCGCAGAAGCGGTTCTGCGTAGTATTTCAGCATCGGGAGCTCGAATACGAGAGCGGAATTGAACATCACGTCGGCATTTTCCTGGAACGGGAAGATGTTGCGGTTTTCGCCACGGCGGACGCTCGACCAGCGGAGAATCGTCTCCTCCGGGGATATACCTCTGACGCGGTTGTCACGCACCATACGGCGCAGAATCCTGTTGTCTGTCGTGGAGATGTTGTTGTTCTCGTCAAGCGAAAGGGACGTGAGCGCGGATGCATAGACACGGAAAATCCTCGTCTGGTCCACTCCAGGCACCATTTCCGGGTTCAGAGCGTGGATTCCCTCCATAATGAGTATATCCTCCTTTTCGAGTTTCATCCTGTTGCCCTCGAAAGTACGGACGCCAGTCTTGAAGTTGAATCTTGGAGTCTCCACCTCCTTGCCCGAGAGCAGGTCGTTCAACTGGGCATTGAGAAAATCGAGGTCCATCGCATGAAGAGACTCGAAGTCATAGTTCCCGTTCTCGTCCTTCGGAGTGTGCTCGCGATCGACGAAATAGTTGTCAAGTTCGATGACCTTCGGGTTCAGCCCGAGAATCTTGCACTGTTGTGCGAGACGGAGCGATGAGGAAGTCTTTCCGGACGATGATGGGCCGGCAATGAAAACAATCTTCACGCTTTCGTGTTTCTGCCAGATTGCGTCTGCGATGGCGGCATACTTGCGTTCATGTCGCGCCTCGGCGAGGTTTATGATTTCGCGGGCATGTCCTTCGAGTATGGCCTTGTTAAGCGAGCCCACGCTGCTGACTCCGAGCACACGGCTCCATTTTTCGTGATCGTCGAGCGCGGCGGCAAGCTTCGACTGCTTCTTCATCGGGAGAATCCTGTCCTTCTGCCCGAGCCCCGGATATTGCAGGCACAGACCCTTGCCGAACGGGCGCAGCTCGAATGTCTTGAGGTAGCCTGTGGACGGCAGCATCGGCCCGTAGAATGAGTCTGCCGTGTCTTCGAGGAAATAGACGCTGTAGGTGTATCGGCCAAGTGTTTTCAGCAATTCAATCTTCTCCGGCTGGCCATTCTTAGCGAAAAGTTTCTCCGCCTCTTCTTCTGTGAGTATCGCCTTGCGGAACGGGATGTTTTTGGCGATAATCTCTTTCATTTTTGCTTTGATCTGTCGCAACTCCCCGCCAGAAGGTATATGTACCTCATATTTCCCTCCTTCGGGATTTTCGTGCAACTCGCAGTATAGCCCGCTCGGAAGTGCATATTTGATGTTTAGGAATTTATCCGGAAAAACGTCCCTCACTGCCTTCTGAAGCACGAAGCAGAGCGACCGGGCGTATGTGCGGATTCCATTGGGATGGCCATAGCCGATGAACTCGATTCTGTGTGGTCTGCAAATCTCGAAACCCAGTCCTTTCAGCGTGTTGTCCACCAGCGCCGCCAGAATCTGCTTGTCTTCCGTCCCCTTAGTTTCTTTCGGCATCATATCCTTTGCTATATCAAGCAGCGTGGTCCCAAATTCGACGTCGCGGTAGCTGTCTGTGTTTTCGCAATAAATTCTGATCTTCTCCATATATCGTCATATTTTCATTTGTCTTCTGAACAAGCGCCGCTGATTCCCTACAAATTAGTGACCGAAGGTGCTCGGGACGGACATATTTTATATAAAATTAGTAATTTTGCAGTATGAAATCGACCGGAAAATATATCGAGATAAGGGGCGCGAATGCGCATAATCTGAAAAATGTTTCATTGGACATTCCGCGCGGGGAATTCGTTGTGATTACGGGTTTGAGCGGGAGCGGAAAGTCGTCGCTTGCATTCGACACACTGTATGCCGAGGGACAACGGAGGTATATGGACACGCTCTCAACCTACGCGAAGCATTTTATGGGAATACTCGAAAAGCCTCAGGTGGAGAGCATAGAGGGACTCAGCCCCGTCATCGCAATCGAGCAGAAGACGACGGGAAAGAACCCTCGTTCGACTGTCGGTACGATTACGGAAATATATGATTTCCTGAGACTTCTGTACGCCCGTGCATCGAAGGCCTACTCCCCGGCAACGGGAAAAGAGATGGTGCGCTACACCGATGACCAGATAGTCTCTCTGATTATCGGAAACTACGGCGGGCGCAAGTGCATGCTTCTCTCTCCGCTCGTCCGGGGACGCAAGGGGCACTATAAGGAACTGCTTGCCCAGATGCGAAAGAGGGGATATACCCAGGCGCGGATTGACTCTGAAATCGTCGAACTCTCGGAAATTGAGGCGCTGGATCGCTACAAGCCGCATTTCATCGAACTTGTAATTGACAGGCTCAAGCCGGAAGTGAAGGACGAAAAGCGGATTCGGGAGTCAGTGATGGCGGCTCTGAACCTTGGCAAGGGCTCGCTTGCGGTTCTGGACATGGAAACGGGTGAACTGCACCACTATTCGAAGCATCTGGTGTGCCCGGACACGGGTCTGTCCCTTGAGGAGCCGGCCCCACATACGTTCTCGTTCAACTCTCCGCAGGGCTATTGCCCCCACTGCAAGGGACTTGGAACCATCGTGAATGTCGATGTGAAGTCCATAATTCCGGACCCGTCAATTTCGATTGCGGACGGAGGAATCGTGCCTCTGGGGAATATCCGCCAGACAAAGAAGTTTGACATAATCCGTTCCATTGCAAGGAAATATGACTTTTCATTGTACGACCCTATAGAACTCGTGCCGCAGGAAGCTCTGACTCTGATAATCTATGGCTCTGACGAACTTTTCCGCGTTGGAGAGGGGGCCATGTCGGAGATGGTGTCGTTTCCGGGAATCGTGAGCGATATTGACGACAAGATTGTGTGCCCGGAGTGCGGTGGGACAAGGCTGAAGAAGGAATGCGGTTGTTTCAAGATTGACGGAAAGCCTATCTGGGAGGTCTCGGCGTTGGAAATCAGCGCGTTGAAGGAGTGGCTGCTGAGCCTGCCTGGAAAACTTGACAACAGGGGGAACGCGATTGCCAGGGACATTCTCAAGGAACTTGACGAGAGAGTGCAGTTCCTGCTTGACGTGGGTCTTGACTACCTTTCGCTCGATCGTGCCACAGCATCGCTGTCGGGAGGTGAAAGCCAGCGCATCAGGCTCGCTACGCAAATCGGGTCGAAGCTTGTGAACGTGCTCTACATCCTTGACGAGCCTTCAATCGGGCTGCACCAGAGGGACAACCGCAAACTGATTGCTTCCTTGCAGGAACTTCGTGACAGCGGCAATTCGGTGATGGTCGTGGAGCATGATGAGGAGACGATGAAAGCAGCCGACTGGCTCGTTGATGTCGGTCCTGGAGCTGGTTCCGAGGGCGGGCGCATCTGCATGAACGGCCCGTTCAAGCTGCTGGCCGCGCATCAGGAGGCGGTGGAAGAAAAAAATCCCGGATTTGGCGATGCGACGGGTGAGGAAGATGTCGTTAAGCACTGCATTTTCGGCAATTCGGTGACTCTGGATTATTTGCGTGGAATCAGACGTATTGAAGTCCCGGCCGTGCGACGTCCGGGGAATGGGCTGTTTCTGACGATAAAGGGGGCGCATGGCAATAACCTGAAGAATGTCGATGCGGCATTCCCTCTCGGATGCTTCATCGGAGTTGCCGGAGTCAGCGGTTCGGGCAAATCGACTCTGATTAACGAAACTCTGATGCCTATTCTGAAAAACAAGTTCTTCAGAGCCAAACTGCCTGTGCTTCCGTATGGCTCGATTGAGGGAGTGGAGAACATAGACAAGGTTATAGAGATTGACCAGTCACCGATAGGCCGTTCTCCGAGGAGCAATCCTGCCACCTTCACGGGCGTGTTCGACGACATCAGAAAACTGTTTGAGGCGACTCCGGACGCAAAGGTCCGCGGGTTCAAGGCGGGCCGTTTCTCTTTCAATGTCGCTGGGGGACGTTGTGAGGAATGCAAGGGAGCCGGTCTGAAGGTTATAGAGATGAATTTCCTTCCGTCGGTGAATGTGGTCTGCCCTCAGTGCGGTGGTCGTCGCTACAAGGAGGACACGCTTGCTGTCTATTATAAGGGGAAGAATATCAATGACGTGCTTGAGATGCCGATTTCAGAGGCATACGAGTTCTTCAGGCCGGTTCCTTCCATCGCGGTGAAGCTCAAGGCCCTGCTTGACGTCGGTCTCGGCTACATAACCCTCGGTCAATCCTCCGTCACACTTTCAGGCGGTGAGAGTCAGCGCATGAAACTTTCTGCAGAACTCTCCAAGAAATCCACAGGAAAGACTCTCTACATCCTCGACGAACCCACCACCGGTCTCCACACCGAAGACATCAAGGTTCTTCTCGGTGTCCTCCAGAAACTCGTTGACGGCGGCAACACCGTCATCATCATTGAGCACAATCTCGATGTCCTCAAGTCCGTCGATTACCTCTTCGACCTCGGTCCCGAAGGCGGCCGCCGCGGAGGTCTCATCGTCTCGCAGGGCACCCCCGAGCAGGTCGCCGCCGACCCCGCCTCCGTCACCGGCCCTTTCCTTCAGCCCTTGCTGTAAGGCTAAATCTATACTCCAAGAATTATGTTTGCGTCAATGCCAAGCTTGCGGTTCATTTCTCTCCCGACTTTCAATGTCGGCTCACTTTTCCCGTTGAGATATTCACTTACGCGCGATGCACTGATGCCCAACAGTTTGGAGAGACTTAACTGAGTGAGCCCCAGTTCGTACATTCTGAGCTTAAGAACATCGGCCAGATTTGGTCGCCCGACAGAATAATGTTCGTCGGAGTAGTCTGCCACCATATTTGAGAGAAGCTCCAATTCAATACTGTTGGGGTCATCTTTCGGCGTGTCGTCCGTCACAAGCGGAAGAAGTTCCTCCACTCTCGCGACAGCCCATTCATACTGTTTTTCATTTTCTATCCTTGCCATTTTGTGCCTATTTAGTTGTCTATATATTCCTGCAATCAATTCTGTCATATTCCGAGTGCGTGCCGATAAAACGGATGTAAACGAACTTTATTGTGAACTTAATCACCGCAACTATCATTCGTCCAATGAGGCGGAGTGTGTTAGTGCTGCCTTTCGGCGGAATACGTCTGTACCTCTATAGAAAGATGAAGTAGAGAAGGACGTAGACAGGAAGAAGGATGACGAGGGAGAACTTGGCCATATAGCCGAAGAATGACGGCATCTTTATCCCCTGGCTCTCGGCGATGGATTTCACCATGAAGTTAGGGCCGTTGCCGATGTAGGTGAGAGAACCGAAGAATACCGCTCCGATGGAGATTGCCTTCAGAAGAATCTCCGGAATGCCTGCGACAAACGGAACTCCTTCAAATACACCATTCACAATGCCCGCGCCAGCTGCCGCGACAGATTCCGGAAGGCCGCTTGCAAGGCTGTGGAATGCCACTGCGGTAGGCGTGTTGTCAAGGAATGAGCTGAGAGCTCCGGTGGAGAAGTAGAATTCCCAGACCTCGTCAAATCCGAGTCTCGCGGCGTTCTCTTCCATGTAGAGGAGAGCCGGCGTCATGGTGACGAAGATTCCGAGGAATAGTGCCGCCACCTCAAGTATAGGATTCCAGGAGAATTTGTTCATTCCGTAGCGGACGTGGCTCGCCGTTGTGTAAAGGGATATTCCCATGAGGGCGAGAAGCACGAACTCGCGGAGGAACTTGACCCAGAACTTTGCGTCAGGGGCGTCCATCTGTGGAATGAATGTCGGATTGATGAACGCTACGGCGAGGATGACGCCCATAAGGTACATGAAATTCTTTCTGCCCCTGAAACGAACCGGCTGCCTTTGCTCCGGCATCTCAAATGCGGACGGATCCTCTTTTTTCGAGAAATAGAACTTGTCGCAGAGATAGTATATCAGCAACAGAAGGCCTCCCGTGAAAAGCCATTCCGGAAGCATATTCAGAAACCACGTGAACGAAGCGCCTCGCAGATAGAGCATGAAAAGAGGCGGGTCTCCGAGAGGGGAGAGCAGACCGCCGCAGTTCGCGACAAGAGCTATAAAGAACAGCAGCGTGTGTACTTTGTACTTGCGTTTTTCGTTTACTGCAAGAACAGGCCGGATGAGCAGCATTGCCGCCCCCGTGGTTCCCATGAAGGATGAAAGCACGAAGCCTGTTCCCAGCATGGCAGTGTTGATGCCGGAACTTGGGCGGATGTCTCCGCTGACGTGAATTCCGCCTGTGATGACATAGAGTGTCAGAAGAAGGATGACGAAGGGCAGATAGTCATAGACGATCTGATGCTCGAGTTCGTGTGCCAGCCCGTGCCTTACGAGAAAAACTGCAACCGGAGCTCCCAGCAGGAGCGACACAAAAAGTTTGTGGGAATTCTTGTCCCACCATTTCCTGGCGAGCAGCGGACCGACGGCGATCATTATCAGCATCACGGCGAAAGGAATCATCGCCCATGCCGGTACCGCATACCCGGCAGCCGTCGCAACTGTCTCTGTAGCTGTAAGTTGAATCATAACCACTAATAATTAACGACGCAAATATACCTCTTTTTTGGATTGAGACAAATGATTTTCTTAACTTTGCGAGATAATGTAAGTAATAGAGGCTGCTCTGTCATTTCGACTGAATAGGAGAAAATGTCATATCGACCGGGAGAGCAGACCTTTGCACAGTGTTTTTATGAAGAAGTTTATAATCATTATTTTTTCGGCGTTACTGACGTTGACATCCGCGGCTCAGGAATCCTCTGTTCAGACATCCTCTACTCAAGAATCCTCTGCTCCGGCAAGATACACCGTCGAGACCGTCCCGCAGACGGAAATCCTTTCTTGGAGCTATGTCACAGACCTTTCCGGCGTCGTCTCTCCGTCCCAGAAGGACAGTCTGAACGCCCTGTGTCACTTTGCCAAGGACTCTCTCCAGTCTGAAATAGCGGTCGTCGTGCTCCCAGCGATTGACAACGGGAAATACGGCTCGCTTCACGAGTTTGGAGTTGAACTCTTCAACAAGTGGGGAATCGGCGGCAAGGACAGCGAAAAGGGGCTTCTGATTGTTCTGACGACTGCTCCGGGCGAACGCGAGGTTGTGTTCAACACCGGGTATGGACTTGAGGGCGCGCTGCCGGACGTCTACTGCAAGCGCATACAGAGCAATGTGATGATTCCGTACATGAAGAACGGGGAATATGGTTCCGGGCTTATTGCCGGAGTTTCCGCTGTGAACGATGTCCTCAAAGGCGACGTCAATCCTGACGAATTTGCTGGCGACTATGAGGACGATGATCTGTTTTGGGAGTTTTTTATCGTGGGAGTATCCCTCGTCATCGCCCTGTGTGTCGTGGCTGCGCGTGGTCCTAAACGTCGTCGCAAGAAAATGGGTAAGTCTATTACCTGTCGAGGCTGCGGAGTAACCGGGGATATGAAATATGTACGTTCCGAAATCATTGAGCCTGCATCGAAGAAGCATACCGGCCGTATGAGAAATTTCTATGTCTGCAACCGCTGCGGGGAAGAAAACTATATTGATGAGATTATTCCACGCCGGAATTCCGGTGGCAGTTCGGGCATCGGTGGCGGTTCCGGCCCTATTGTCGGAGGCTTCGGCGGCGGGTCTTCATTCGGCGGCGGCTCGTTTGGCTCATTCGGCGGCGGAATGACAGGGGGCGGCGGCTCTTCGACGCGTTTTTGACCCATCTTTCAGTTTTTGATTCTTCCCATCCCATCAATTTGAAACCTTCAAAAAATAACCTGCATCATCTTTTCTCATTCTTTTCGGTCTATATTTATTTTCTCATCAGTCGTGTACCTCCAGTACACTCCTTCTTCCAAAAGAAATCTATACTCGAAAATAATTGACAAATCTGAAGCAGTTTATTTTTTTCATGTTTCTTGAAAATGAGAATAATAAGAATAAATACCGAAAGCCCACTATATGCGGAGACGGAGAGAATCTGGCTCGAAAGTTTTCCAGAGAATGAACGCCGTGATGTCAATATGCACAAAGCGGCCGTTGACGGGGACGAGCGTTTCTTTTATAATGCAATTGTTGAGGGTATTTCTGACGACTCTGCCGACTCCTGCACGTGGGACTATGATTGCGTGGCATCGGACGCCGGCATTATTGACGGGGACCGCGTGATAGGACTTTTAAGCTGGTGGGCGCTTGACGGGATGGTTTATGGGGAGCATTTCGCGATGAGCCCCTCCGTCCGTGGACGCGGGCTCGGTGAGAAGGTCTTCACGGAGGTGACCGGAAAGTTTCTTGCGCATGGCTTGCCGTTCGTTTTCGAGGTTGAGGCACCATCTTCCGAGAATCCCATCGCCACCAGAAGAATCCGCTTCTACGAGCGCTGCGGGATGCACCTGCTCGACGCCCCCTACTCCCAGCCTCCATACCGCAAAAAAGACGCACCGATTCCGATGCGTCTAATGTCCTCCGACCCGTCGGTTGACCCTTCACTTGCAGCCAGACTCATCCAGGCCGTCTATCCGACTCTGTAAGATTGCCCCCAAATTGCCTCGCCTACCCTCCACAAAGAAAAATCTACTTTTCGCGTCTAGTGCAGCGTCTGGTGCAAAGATCTCACAAGTTTTGGATTTTTTATCTCACAAGTTTTGGATTTTTTGTCTCACAAGTTTTGGATTTTTTATAAAATCACTAACTTTGCAGCATAATTAAAACATTGCTATTATGTATCTTAAACGTTATGTGGAGTCTGAAATAGAACGAAGGATGAAATCTGCTGGTGTGATTGTTGTGAGCGGCCCGAAATTTTGCGGCAAAACCACAACGGCGACTCTTTTTGCAAAAAGCGTGATAAAACTGAATACAACCCAGGCGATTGACCTTGCAAGGATGGAACCGCATAACACACTAATAGGTGAGCAGCCGCGGCTGGTGGACGAGTGGCAAACCGTGCCGGACATTTGGAATGAAGCCAAGGCATGGATAGATGAAAACCCAAAGTTCGGCCAGTTCATTCTTACCGGAAGCAGCACTCCGGCAGACAAAACGAAGATTCATCATTCTGGTGCCGGCCGAATCGTATCTATTATGATGAGACCGATGAGCCTCTTTGAGTCTCTTGATTCGAAGGGCACGGTTTCTTTGGGCGGTTTGTTTGACAATCCGGGGATGCCGATATACGATTTGAACGAAGACCATCAGATTGCGGACACAGCTTTTCTTTTGTGCCGCGGTGGATGGCCATTGTCCCTTCAGGATGACAGACGGGTTGCGCTGGATGTCACACGGAACTATTATGAGGGTCTGTTCAATTTTGAAAACAGCGAAAACGACAAATTCCGGAACAAGAATCCTGAAATTCTGAGAATGCTCCTGCGGAGTTACGCGAGAAACATATCGACGGAGGCTTCCGCGCAGACGATGATAGCCGACATCATCGCGTCGCAAAACCGTTCAACAATGGATTCAAGAACATTTGACGACTATATGGACGCTCTAAAGGATTTATACATACTCGAAGACATTGACGCGTGGAATCCTAATCTTCGGAGTAAGACCGTGGTGAGAACCACGGCGACCCGCCATTTTGTCGATACATCAATTGCGTGCTGCGCTCTTGGCATAACACCGCATAGCTTGATGAGGGATCTCAATTCTTTCGGGATGTTCTTTGAGGATATGGCAGTGCGGGACTTAAAAATCTATTCTGCGGCATTGGACGGAAAAATAATGCACTATCGTGATAGTCGTGGTCTGGAGTGTGATGCGGTCATACACTTGAATGACGGGCGTTGGGCATTAGTCGAGATGAAACTTGGAGGAGAGCGGCTGATTAAAGAGGGGGTGGCGAATCTGCTACGCTTGAAAAACGACCTCGCTCTTTCCGGCGGTCCTGAGTTTATGATGATACTGACGGCAACAGGTCCCGCCTATCGTCGCCCTGATGGAATCTATGTCGCTCCGCTTAACTGTCTGAAAGCCTGACACCGAATTTTTTGGTTCTCATAGTCAGATATATGGCGTAATCTGAAAAAAAGCATTATCTTTGTCACTCCGGTTTTGTGCCGGAACTACATATTGAAAGGTGTTGCCATATCTTGAATAGGAATCTGCAAAATTTCAACGAATGAGATAGGAAACACTCGTCACCATTGCCGGTATTGGTGTCTCCACACCACTATCATAGTTGGTGTGGAGTTGTTTATTAATTCGTGGGCTTTGCAGAGCCTCTATTCTGATAGACAGAGACTCCACACTTTTCGTTTTTTACCTCCCGTCCGGAGTCACGGGCCAATACCTTAGGGTGATGAAGAAATTATTTTTTCTGCTCTTGTCCGTCGTGTTGTTCTCTACGGTGGCGGGAGCTCAGGATGAAAACCGGGAAAACGGCAAAGTGATTCTGAAAAACGGTTCTGTTATCGAGGGGACAATCTCAAAACAGGGGAATGATGTTGTTGTCACGACAGCCGCCGGAGATGTGTTCTACTATTCCGCCTCTGAAGTCGCGCGCATCAGCCGGTCCGATGCCGGAACTTCCAAAGGAGTGAAGACCGATGTGAATTCGCAGTCAACGGCATCAAAGAGTGGTTTCAAGGCCTTCAAGAAAAACACCAGGGCTGCTTATAGGGAGGCTAAGGCGTTCGGCACCGATATAAACAAGTATTGGGGCACGAACGATAAGGCGAAGTACTACTATGAGAAGTCAAGAAAATGGGACAAGGCTGCGTGGATCACAGCCTCGGCTGGAGCGGGGCTTGTTGTTCTTGGTGGAATCTTCTATGCGTGTGGCGAAGAATTTTGGTATCAAGATTATAAAACTGGCGAGCAGTATGGATTTGGTTGGTATGTGGGTAGCGGATGGGCATTTTCTGTGGGCGGAGCCTTGCTGGTTGCCTCCTGCTTCCTTCCGATAGGCTCCCACATAAACCTGAAACGCAGCTATGAGTACTATGACCACGAGGGTAAGTCCCATACAGCAGTATTCAATGCGTCTCCTGTGCTCTATGCGCAGGGCGGTGCCGGGATAGGCGTAACCCTGAATTTCTGAAGTTAATCCTTAAAAACAATATTGAACTATGAGAAACTTTGTTTACTCCTATGCATCGGATGCAAGGAAACTGATTGCGTCCGCTGTTGTTGCTTCAGTAATGCTATGCTCTGCCGGCGCTCAGGACATGTCGTCGCTTGAGGCTCGTAAAGCAATGAACAAGTATGCGAAAAAGGAACTTACCGTAAAGGCCTCCAAGGCGGCGAGAAAGGCTGCCAAGTCGTATGCCCGTGACGGATGGGAAGTGGCTCCGGGTCATCTTCCGCTTGAAAAGCAGCTTGACCGGGCATATTCGATGCAGTACGAATTTGACGAGTCAGGCTATCCTCTCTACCTTATGAGCGAGGCCATGTCCGTCGGCGGCAGCTATGATGCAGCTAAACTGCAGGCAATGGAACTTTCCAAGCTTCAGCTCGCCGGACAGATTTCTTCCGAAATAATCGGAATCATAGAGAACACGGTCGGTAACGACCAGTTGTCACAAGATGAAGCTGCATCGGTCGTCGAGACGGTTTCCGCGAGCAAGAATGTCATCTCACAGCGTCTTGGCCGGGTAATCACGGTCGTGGAGTGCTACCGTACCCTACCTAATAAAAACAAGGAGGTCCGCGTTCAGATTGCCTATAATTCCAAGATGGCGATGGAAAATGCCAAAAGCGTGGTTAAAGAGGAACTTGAGAAGAAGGGGGAAAAACTGCACGAAAGGCTGGATTCTCTGCTTAAACTGAATTAGCGTCAGGTTGCAGGACAATAGAAAACAGTTTCTTAAAGGCCTGAACACGATGTCTGTCAAAAAGTTATTGGCTCTTATCCTTATTCTGCCTCTGCCGGCAAACCTGTACGCACAGAAGGTTGTGACAGTGTCGGGGGAATACATATATTATCCTCCCGACACTGAATCTTACGAGGTGTCCAAACAGAAGGCGTTGCAGCGTGCCCAGACGCAGATTCTTGCCGATAATTTCGGCACGGTCATAAATGCCGGAGCTGCTACGGTGGTCACTGCTGCAGGCGAGGGGAGTTCTGAAGTCAGCACTTTCAGTCTCGGCGAAAGTCTTGTCAAGGGTGAGTGGCTTGAAACTATAGGGGAGCCGGAGTTCAGGAGATTCTTGGATGGCAACGGAATGTTGGCCATAAAGGTGACGATCAGGGGAAGAGCACGTGAAATCAGTTCATCTTCCATAGATTTTGATGCCCGAATCCTCAGGAATGGGGTCGAAGACAAATTTGAAAGCCTGGACTTCAATGAGGGGGATGACCTGTATCTTGCGTTTGAGGCTCCGTTGGATGGCTATCTCGTGGTATATCTGTATGATGGTGGCACCCACGCGTATTGTCTGCTGCCTTATATTAACATGAGTTCCGGTGCCTTTGCTGTTAAGGGAGGGGAAAAGTATGTATTCTTTTCTTCCGGCATGGCAAAACAGCCGCTTAACCCCAATGATGTGGATGAATTTGCTCTCACATGTTCGCGTCCGGTTGAAGTTGACCGCATATATTGCATATATTCTCCGGATTTTTTCACGGCGTCGGCTGACACTGGTACTTCGGGAACCTCTCTCCCGCGCGAAATCGCTTATACGAGTTTTCAGAGGTGGCTCAGCCAGACTCGTATGCGCGATGTCAGAATGAAAGTACGGACATTTGACATAACGATTAGAAAGGAGACAAATGGAGACTAATAGTTGTTTTCGGCTTAATGCATTGGCGCTGCTCCTGATTGGGGCGTTGCTGTCAATCACGACATTATCATTTGCGCAGACGACGGGGAGCCGTTATAGGATCGGTGACTATGTCCCGTCCCTCGGAGAGAATGGAAGTTATGGCTATAAGAGATATGGCGGCGACAGCACCATGTTCGTGATTCCCCCAAGGTTTTCAGATGCCGGTTCTTTTTCCGAAGGGCTTGCGCCTGTCTGCCTGAACGGGAAATACGGCTTTATCGACAAGGATGGAAAGTGCGTCATTCCATATCGTTTTGATTATCTGGGAGTTCTCTCGGAAGGACTGGCGGTGGCACGGATGAACGGAAAATATGGGTTTATTGATAAAACGGGCAAGTCAGTCATTCCGTACAGATTTGATTTCGCCTCCTGTTTTTCATCCGGATTGGCGGCGGTGCGGTCTGCCGGAGAACAGTTCTATATAGACAAGGACGGAAAGGCGTATGCGGACCGGGATGCGGTGCGCGACTCCTATACGGGCTTCGCGAAGCAGTATGTCGAGACGTTTGTGAATAACTGGCAGAAAAAGGGACGGTTTGAGAAAACTGATGCCTGGAAAAAGAGGGTGAATGAAAAGACGAGGCAGACTATAATAGATTCACTGCTGTTAGTTGCTAGAAATGAATTCATTGAGGAGCAGGGTAAGAATGTTGAGAATCGTCAGAATATTTTGGAATATGATGCCGATGGTGAGATATTTCTGATATATGACGAACGGTTCGGCTCCCTGCTTGTTCCTGTCCCGATTTCGCAGGCCGAAAGTTTTGAGAAGAATTTCTCTTCAGTGTCAAGGACGAATACATACTGCATAGCAAATGATCGTCTGGCTCTGCGGTCGGCTGAGTTCGTCATGCCGGACGGACATAAATATGAGTATAGGAATGATGCGCCCCTTGAGTTTACGAGTGTTGACATAGCCTACAATTTTGACAGCATTGACGTTGATGCTGCGGACGAACACGTTGAGCGGACGAGACCCAATTTTAACCGGAAGTCTCTCGCGGTCGGCAATTCTGATGTCGATACGGGTATTCCGAATCCCGGCATTGTCAATGACAACACTTTTGCAGTCATAATTGCCAACGAGAACTACCAGACTGTCTCTGGAGTCGATTTCGCGGTTAATGACGGAAGCGTGTTTCGGGAATATTGCATCAAGACTCTCGGCATTCCGGAGAAGAACATCCACTTCACTCCGGACGCGACCCTTGTAAATATGTGGTCACAAGTGGACTGGCTCACTAACATAGCGAAGGCCTGCGGCGGAGACGCGAACCTAATATTCTATTATGCTGGGCATGGAATACCTGACGAGGGTTCGCGGGACGCATATCTTCTTCCTGTTGATGGGAACGGGACAAATACGAAGACGGCGTATAAGCTTAGTGAACTTTATTCAAGCCTTTCCCAATACCCGACGAAACAGACTGTCGTGCTTCTTGATGCATGCTTTTCCGGTGCGGAGCGTTCCGGTGATATGCTTGTTGCAGCACGCGGGGTCGCGTTGAAGGCAAAGGCCGCAGTGCCTCAAGGCAATCTTGTGGTACTCTCTGCCGCATCCGGAGACGAGACTGCCTATCAGTATGAGGATAAAGGACATGGACTTTTCACCTATTTTCTACTGAAAAAACTCAAGGAAACCGGAGGTAATGCAAGTCTTGGAGAACTCGCGAACTATGTGGAGACTCAAGTGTCCCGTCATTCCATAATAGAAAACTCAAAGAGCCAGACGCCGACGGTGATCCCTTCTGGTGCTATGTCTGCCGTTTGGAAAGATCTGCGTTTGCGTTAATGAGTTCAAGCAGATTGTGAGTCCTGTCAATAGTTCTCCTTGTGAATCTCGAAATATGCCTGCGGGTGTGCGCAGACCGGGCATATTTCCGGAGCCTTTGTGCCGACTACGATGTGGCCGCAATTGCGGCATTCCCACACCTTAACCTCTGACCTCTCGAAGACGGTCGCCGTTTCAACGTTCTTCAGAAGTGCACGGTAGCGCTCCTCATGGCGTTTCTCGATGGCCGCTACGCCACGGAACCTTGCTGCAAGTTCAGGGAAGCCTTCCTCTTCGGCCGTCTTTGCAAATCCCTCGTACATGTCGGTCCATTCGTAGTTCTCACCGTCGGCTGCGGCCGCGAGGTTCTGCGCCGTGTCTCCTATGCCGTTAAGTTCCTTGAACCAGAGCTTTGCGTGCTCCTTCTCGTTCTCCGCCGTCTCAAGGAACAGGGCGGCTATCTGCTCAAACCCTTCCTTTTTTGCCTTTGAGGCGAAGAAGGTGTATTTGTTGCGTGCCTGTGACTCGCCGGCAAAAGCCGCTTCCAGATTTTTCTCGGTCTGTGTTCCGGAATACTTTGTTGCCATAATTATAAGGTGTTAAAAGTTAATTGTCAGTTCTTCTCCGTAATGTCCTGTGTGTTTCTTATCGTTTGAATAATCAATCTCTTAGCTTTCTTTTTGTGTCAGTTTTATGCTAGTCTTAATGATAGTTTTATAGGTAGTTTTACCGGTAGTTTTACCGGTAGTTTTATACCATCCTACATTTGTCATCTGCAAAAATAGTCATAATAATCAGAATTCAACAGGAAAATTCATCGGATTGTACGATATTTCCCGATGTCGTGTTTGACGGGACGGGATTTGAATGAATTGAGAGTGACATAATCAAGCAGGGCGAAAACTTGTTCCCGCCCTGCCTGATTGTCTGTTTGAAAATTGCTAAATTGACGATAAATGTCTATTGCACCGGCAGATTTCTCGTCTGGTCAACCCAGATCAGCTTCGATGTGTCGTAGCCTCTTCTTGCCGCTTCCGCTGTCACCTTTTCGGCGGTCTCCCGCGTGATGGACGGGGTTCTGGAGAGAATCCACAGGTATTTGTCGCTTGAACTTCCGACGATCGCAAGACTGTAGTCGTCGGCGAGCATCAGGACCCGGTAGTCGGAATAGAAGAAAAGGAAGAACGAGACTTTGAGAAGAGCGGGCTCCGTTGTCGGCTTCGGCTGTTTTGCCTTTCCTTGTGCTGTTTTCATCTTGCCGTCCTTCCATCCGGAGTTGATGACATCGACCTTGCCGTCGTCGCGCAGGAGATATTCCGCAGTGACGTCGGTCATACCCCTTTCAAACGAATGGTTGAACCTCGCGATTTCGTACCATGTCCCGAGATAGCGGGACAAATCCAGAGAAGCAACGGGGGTGTTGTCCACCGGCCCTGCGCATGAGCATAGCGGGAAAGCTGCCAATGCTGCTCCCACCGCACACAGACATAGAATACTTTTCATGTTACTTGTGGTTAATGGTGAGACTTTGGAACAGTCCGCATCCACGGATTGCTCCGTAAATTATTGCAAGGCAAATGCTTGCAAAGAAAGTGCCGTGCGATTGATTTCTCTTTCGCCATTCCCGATTCTTCATTTTATTGGTCTTCCACGATGGAATCTAAGAATAGTTGTTGGTTTTTGTATTTTGCTGATTTCAGTCTTGAAACGAGTTGTTTGTCTTTCTCGTCATATCACAAATTTTCTGTCCGTTGCATCAAGAACTGATTGAGCATATCGGATTATGTGCATACAAAAAACTACAGCAGAGGCGTCATGTAGGCCGGAAGAAGAGTTGTCCCGTTGTCCTTTGTAAGGTCTTTTGTGTAGATAAGATAGCGGCTGCCGACTCTGGCGGAGTATTTATCACAGAAGGCGTCCAACGAGGCGTGGGCCTTGTAGCCGGACGACTTCACCTCGACGGGGCAAAGCTTTGCGCCTCTTGACAGCAGGAAATCAATCTCGTAATAGTGCTTCTCGTCTTTTTTCCATGTGTGGTAGAAGAGCCGGTTCCCCGATGCTACGAACATCTGTGCAATGAGATTTTCATACACATATCCGAGATTCACGGAAAGTTTGTCACTCAGTAGTTTATCGTATATGATGTTCTCTGTGAAGTCCTTATCCCAAAACGCAAGCGTGACGAACAGTCCGGTGTCCGCGAGAAATATCTTAAATTTATCATAATTGGCACTGACGGGAAGCCCTATGTTTGGGTCATCGGCATGATGTGCAATGTTAACGGTCTTGCTGTCTTCCAGATTCATCAGCAGTTCACTCATCTTGTCGTCTGCGACATTCCCTATTACGGACGACGGCACATAGCGCGATGCGTTGCGGGACAGTGCAGCCGGAACGGACATGAAGAGGTTTGAGACCTTGCCTGTCTTGTCTATCTTGGCAAAATCTTCCCTGTACAGGAGGATGATTCTTCTTTTTACCTCATCTACCGTCCGGAGATTATTCGTGTCAAGGTAGGCATTGACGGCCTGAGGCATTCCGCCAACAAGCAGGTACAGACGAAGGTTTCGCATCGCATCCCGATGAGCCGCGCCGAGAGGTATCTTCTTCTCCCAGAATGACTTGAGCAGCGGCACTGTTACCGTGTCCCCCAAAGCCCATCTGAACTCCTCATAATCCATCGGATTCATCTGTATCCTGTCTTCTTCGCTTGGAATCGTTATGTTTTCGATATTCTTGCGGATGCTTATCAGGGAACCGGTTTCAATGTAGTCGTACCGACCATCCTTCACAAGGTATTTGATTGCCTGCCTTGCTTTCGGGCATTGTTGTACCTCGTCGAAGACAATCACGGAATTTCTTTCAAAAAGCTGTGTGGAATACGCCTGCTGAAGTCGCAGAAATATGAATTCCAGATTCATTAGGTCATCGAAAAGTGACTTGACTTCCGCGCTGGCCGTGTTGAAGTCGATTAGTATATATGATTTGTATTCGTTCCTGGCAAATTCCTCGACAATCGTTGATTTCCCAATTCGTCTCGCTCCCTCAACCAGCAATGCCGTCCTGCCGTCATTTTTTCTTTTCCAGTCAAGAATGTCGTCATATATTTTCCGTCTGAATACCCGTTGTTCCATAGCAATCGATATTTGAGGCAAAAATAATTGATAAATTCCAAATAATCAATATGTAACATTCTTTATTTCGAAATCCCCCGCGATTTTATTTCGCGTTTTACTCATTTCCCCCGCGATTTTTCTTGTGGCATTTCCGACTTCCCCCGCAATCTCGCACGGATTTTGCGTAATCTGCGGCCGTTTGCCTAAATAGAAGGGCTGGCTGTGTAAAAAATCGTTTGAGAATAAAATGTTTTTGATATGATGGAACCGAGATACTATAAATATACGATCATTCCTCAGGAGATTGACTTTACGGGGAAGGCGCGTTTTTCGACTATTGTGAATGCCATATTGAACACGGCAGGGGAGGATGCCCGAGTGAACGGATTCGGGATTGATGTGCTGTCGGAGAGGAACCTCGGGTGGGTGCTGTCGCGGCTTGCGGTGGAACTCGACCATAGGCCTCTGGAGCAGGAGGAATACACCGTCGAGACATGGGTCACGGAATATGCGTCGCTTACGACTACCCGATGCTTCCGCTTTTTGGACTCCGATGGGAAATGTTTTGGACGCGCCGTGTCGAACTGGTGTCTCATCGACTTCGCGCAGAGAAGGCTCGCGCCGATGGCGAAGGTTGCGGACGTCGCCGGACACACCACTACGGACAAACCGCTGCCGTGCGCTGCTCCTGTGAAGTTGAAACCGTTTGAAGCGGAGCCGTGTGCGTCCCACAGGGTCAAATATATGGACATAGACTTCAACCGTCACATGAATACCCTCCGCTACATCGACCTTCTCGCCGACGAACTCCCGATAGAACTTGTCGCCGCCGACCGTCACATCCGCGTCGACATCCATTTCGTCAAGGAATCCGTATATGGCGACCTCCTCAACATTTTCTGCATTCCGGAATCCACTGTTGCGGAATCATCGGACACGTCAGATAATGACGGAGTCGCCAAGTACCGTATGGCAATCAAAAAAGAAGACGGCACCTTGAGCATTCTGGCACACATCGAGTCGAGGTAGCCTGAAATAAACTACCGGGAGCAAAATTTCAAAAAAAAATTTCTTAAATTCTGCATGCAATGTTTCGGAAAAACCGGATTATATATTCGGAATAAAAAAATTACTGAATATATGAAAGCAAGAAACATCATTCTTATGGCGGCGATTGCGGTACTTTCGCTGTCATGCTCTAAAAACACAACGGATTACTCCAAATACTATCCGAATTATATCCTGACCTGTAAGACCGACGACGCGGGGACATTCTATCTCCAGCTCGACGACAAGACAACGGCACTTCCGCTGAATGTCAAGAAGCCTCTTTTCGGGGGCAAGGAAGTGCGTGCGCTTGCAAACATCACCGACAAAGGGAAGGGCACGAAAGAAAATGGCGGTGAGAACTTCGACAGAGTCGTTGAAATCAACACTATCGACAGCATACTCACCAAAAAACCGGTCCCGACACTCAGAAGCGTGGCCGAGGACGAGAAGAAGTATGGCAGAGACCATGTCGCAATCATTGACCTCTGGGCGACCGGAGTTGAGGACGGCTATCTCAACCTCTGCTTCGACGCTGCGTGGGGACGCTACGGGCGTGTTCATTACATCAACCTCGTCACAGGCACCGACCCCGAAGACCCTTACACACTTGTGCTCAGACACAACGCCAACGGTGACGACTACATGAACGGCGCTTATGTCGCGCGCTCTCTGGTGGCATTCAGTTTGCGCGAACTTCCTGACACCCAGGGTAAGACGGTTGATCTTACATTGAAATACGACACCCGTGACGGACAGAAATCCGTAAAGTACAAGTACTGCAGCGGCAAGTCGGAGGACGAGACTCAGAAGCAGTCTGTGCTCAAGAGTGTTGACCTGAACCTCAAGATTAAATAAGTGAACGAAATTTGCATTGTTTCTTGAGGACAGATCCAAAGAGATATGCAGATACGGGAACAAGAACTCATAAAATCTTCGATACGGGGAGAAGCTGACGCACGCAGGGCATTGTATGACCGCTATGTTCAGTATCTCTCCGCTGTCTGTTCCCGTTACATCACCGGCCGTGATGATGTGAAGGATATCCTTCAGGAAGCTTTCATAAAGATTTTCCGTTCGCTTGGTGGATTCGAATGGCGCGGCGAGGGCTCGTTGAAGTCATGGATGACGCGCATCGTTGTCAATGAATGCCTTAAATTCTTGAGAGACAATCGAAAACAGAATATATTCGTGGCAACGGCACAGCTGCCGGATGTGCCTGACGGGGATGACGATGGAGTATCCGTCGAAGACGTGCCTCCAGAGGCCGTACATTCGATGATACGCGAACTTCCAGATGGTTACAGAACGGTCTTCAACCTCTTCGCCATCGAGGGACGAAGTCATCGGGAAATCGCGGAAATGCTGGGAATCAGCGAGGCGACGTCGGCCTCCCAATTTCATCGGGCGAAGAAGATTCTGGCGAAAAGGATTCGGGAATATGTCGCAGGCGTGGAAGGGTCTTGAGACAACGAAAGCTGGAAAATGAGAAAGATATAAATTCATTATAGAGATTATGGCGGAAGATTGGCTGAATAAGATACGCGAAAGTCAGGCGGATTTCTCCGAACCGGAACCGGAAGGGCTCTGGGCGGGGATTGAGTCGGGACTTGCTGCGGTTTCGCGCAGACGGACAGTTCGCTGGTGGTGGGCTGCGCTGCCGGCCGCTGCGGTTGCTGCATTGGTGCTGTTCCTTTCCGTTCCTGGGCATCGTGACGCTTCGGACGCCACGTTGATGACTTCTGCGGTTGCTGAACTTAAGTCTACGACTGAGCCTTTTGATGTTGTCCCTCAGAATGTCGAATCTTCTGTTCCTGCCAATCTGTTGGCATATTCGGGTACGCTTTTGACTTCCGACACGGAGGTCTGGAAGCCTTCAGACGCGACTGCGGATGATGCCGGCAATGCTTCCGAAGAGTTCTCGAAACGACAGGAAAACTCTGCGTGGAATAATACTCCCGGTGACAGCTCTTCAGAAACCAGTTCGTTAGAGAATAGTTCTTCAGAAACCAGTTCGTTAGAAACCATTTCATCGGAAAACTGGCCTTCGGAAAACGATAACCCTGTCTCCAAAACACGTCGGGGAGGTTTCAGCTTTGGTCTCTTGACCTCGAATGTAGCCGGCAGTCGCAGTTCGGTTTCCAAGTATGCAGCGCTATACGGCTCTACAGTTACCAAACAGATTCACGGATTCTCTGAAACGAGGGCGGATTTTCCTGACAGTCAAGGATATGCAGATGTGATGAAGAGTAATTCGAGCAACGAAATCTCCTCCACTGTCAAAAACTGGCAGCCGATTCAGGTCGGGGTGAGTGTCGCATATTCCTTCACGGACAGGCTTTCCATAGAAAGCGGACTAACATATTCCTGCCTCGTCTCGGATTTGTCTTCAGGCACGCCATCCGGTAACTATGACATTCGTCAGACACTCCACTACATCGGCCTGCCATTGGCCTTGAGATATGATTTCCTGAAAATAAAGGGATTCAGTCTATATGCTTCGGCCGGCGGTCAGATGGAAAAATGTGTTGCCGGGAAAACTCGTACGGACTATTTCGTTGACGGGAAAAAGGTTTCGTCGGAGAACGGGCGCATAATGGTGGAGCCTCTGCAATGGTCAGTCAACGCATACGTGGGGGCGCAATATAGTTTCAACCGTCTGGTCGGGTTGTACATCGAACCGGGCGCAGCCTATTATTTCCGCAACAGTTCTCCCGTAAACTGCATCTATAGTGAGCGTCCTTTCAATTTCAGTTTTCGGGCCGGACTGAGGTTTTCATTGTGAATATGAGGCGTGCCGATAGAACGTGTGAGGCGGAGTCATAAATGTACGAGAATACTTAATAAAAATAAAATCAATTGATTATGAAAAAGTTAGTTTTTGTGATTTTGAGTGTGGCCGTGCTTTGCAGCTGCGGAACAGGAAAGAATGTTGATGTGTCAAAGGCGATTCTTGGAGACTGGGAAATCGTCGAGGCCGGCGGCACAGCTGTTGAGCCTGGCTTTGACAAGGCTACAATTTCATTTGACGGGAAGGGCGGTGTCCACGGAAACACGAGCATCAACTATTTCTTCGGCGAGTACAGCCTGAAGGGCGACGGTATAAAGTTCGGCAATATCGGACTTACTAAGATGTTGGGGCCTACGCCGGATGTCGAGAAGGCTGTTGTCGATGGACTCAACACCGGAGTGAAAGTGAAGTTTGAGGATAATGACAATGCGGTAGTGCTTTCAAAGGATGGCACTGAGGTCCTGAAACTTAAGAGAACTGAACTCAAGGAGGACGAAAATGACGGCACGCCTGTCGAAAGTGCGGGGGAACCGGTTGCCGCAGACCAGCCTGCTGCGGTGGCTAAATAGCTGGAAATAACCTTGCTACTCTCTGCCCAGACAATGGACGGGGAGCATGTTTGCTTTGTTGTAGTTGTGCGATAACTCGGTTTTTAAGCCACTTGTCGCACAACTATTTTATTTATTATTGTGCGATAACTCGATTTTTTCTGCGATTTTGAGTATTGAGAGGCCGTCTGTTGAGATTGTGTGGCAGGAGGTCGCTTCGTATATGGGCTCGCGCTGGGAGAGGAGTTGGATGATGCGCTGGTGGAGCTGCTGTCTGTGGGTGTCGGATGAATTTTGGGGAGTTCCTTCGGATGAGCCAACGGGGACGTTTCGATGGGTGGCGTCGCTTGTAGCCGTGTTGCTGTTGAGCATAGGGCGGTTTGTTGATTCGCTTTCGAGACGCCGGAACAGTTCATCTGCGGATGTTTTGAGATATATGCAGAATGTGTGCTCTGCTACAAGTTCCGCGCATTCAGGAGTGGTGAGCGTGCCGCCGCCGAGGGCAAGAATCATTTCTTTGGCTTGCGGATAGTCTGTTTGGGTGGAATCTTCGCCCGGTTCCCCGGCAGCATCTTGGTTTGGCTCTGATGAGGATTCCTGAAACAGAATCTCCGTCAGCGCCTCCAGCTCCATCTTTCTGAACGCCGCCTCTCCATCGCTTTCAAAAATATCCCGGATGCTTCGTCCCTCACGGCTTTCGATATGCTCGTCCAAATCGACGAAAGGCAACGAAAGCAGCCTCGACAGTTCCCTGCCGACGCTGCTCTTTCCGCATCCCATCATTCCTATTAAGGTTATTATCATCTTTTCTTTTTTTACGACAAGGCGCATCAGCGCCGTGCGAAGCGCAACGAAGCGTGAACCTTGTGGGATAGTGTTCCGCGTAGCACCACTTCCCCTACGAGGGGACGGGAGGGGTCAAAATAAAGTTGGTTCGTCGTCTAAGTTCAGATCCAACGGCTCGTCCGGGCTTACCTGCACGACAGTCGCCTCGCTCTTCACCTCGTCCTTTGCCTGAGTTGCTGCAGGAACTTCCGCTGTCTCGGCCACGTTCTCAACGCCTTCTGAACCGTCTGTCTCCACGGCCTCATCCTCCGGCTTTACGAGCGGCTCGACAAAGCGCACCTTCTTGACGTCCATCGCACTGACCTTCTTTCCCTTTGCTGTCAGACCCTTCTTCGCTATGAACTCCTCTGCATCGACCTTCTCGGGCTCGCGGTGCGCGTGCTTTCCGCCGAAGACAATCTCGAATTGCGGATGTCTGTCCTCGCTCAGGGCTACAAGATACGACCCTTTGCTGTCCGCGATGAACGGAACGGGGTTGTTGTCGCTCACGTCGAAAGAGAACCTCTTGACGTAGAATGACTTCGCTGCCTTGTCGTAGTAGAGTGCGGTGAATGTCTTGCCGACTTCGTATTTCTCTATGCGGAGAAGTTCTCCCTGGTAGCGGCTGCTCAGGTCGAAACTTGTTGTGTAGTAGGTTCCGTCCTTGAACACCGCGAGAATGTGGTCACCGGTGTTGAACTGTCCGAGATACTCTCCGCGCTCTTCGTCGTTGAGCTTCTGGATGTCGGCGTCGAACCAGATGTCCTTGCCGCCGATGGTCGATGCTCCCTTGGACTTGAGCGCAATCTTCTGCACGGCGTTCTTCTTCGCCACGACGTTTCCGCGAGAGCCTCGTCCTTTGATGTCGAGCTGCGAGAAGTCATATTCGTCGATGAGCTTCTTCAGCTTCGGCTTCGCCTTGAGATAGACCTTCACCGTCTCTGCCTCGCCGTTAGGATTGACCGTAAGCCACTGAATCAAGGAACCAGGCGTGCCCTGCGTGATGTCATAGTCCTTGTCACGGGTAATCGAAGTGAGCGCGAACCTCTTCGCGTAGCTGACCGGTCCTTTTCCGTCACGGTAAATCACATTGTAAATCGTCCGCTCATCGCCTCGGTTGAACAGCCCCACATAAAGGAAATCCTGCCCTACATAGACCTTCTCCCCGACCTTCATCACCTTGTACTTGCCGTCCTTCATAATCACGACAAATTCGGACATATCCGAGCAGTCGCAGACGAACTCCGTGTTCTCGTCCTTCTTCAGTCCGATTCCCACGAATCCCTCGACACGGTTGGCGTAGAGTTTCGCATTGTTGTTCACGACCTTAGTCGCGGCGATGCTCTCGAATCCTGTGATTTCCGTATGCCTCGGCCAGTCCTTGCCGTATTTCTTCTTGAGGTTGCTGAACCACCTTATCGTGTATTCCGTGAGGTGTTCGAGATTGTTGCGTACCTCGTCCATCTCGTCCTCGATGCTCCGGATCTTTTCGTCAACCGCCTTCGTGTCGAACTTTGAAATCTTGCGTACAGGCTTCTCGACAAGCTTGAGAATGTCCTCCATGAGGATTTCGCGCTTGAGAAGGCTCTGATATTCCTTCATCTTCGCAAACACCTCCTTCAACTGGATTTCCCATGTCTTCGCGTCGTCCTTTTCGAGAATCTTATAGACCCTCTGCTCGAAGAATATGCGTTCGAGAGAATTGTAGTGCCAGTCGCTTTCGAGTTCGCCGAGACGAATCTCAAGTTCCTGACGGAGAAGGTCTTCCGTGTGGAGAGTGTCATAGCGCAGGACTTCATCGACCCCGAGGAACTGAGGTTTCTTGTCGACGATGACGCATGTATTCGGGGATATGGAAACCTCGCAGTCTGTGAATGCGTAGAGCGCGTCAATCGTTTTGTCCGGCGAGACGTCGTTCGGAAGATGAATCAATATCTCCGCTTTCTCGGTGGTGAGGTCCTCGATCTTGCGAATCTTTATCTTACCCTTGTCCTTCGCCTTGAGAATAGAGTCAATCAGGAGGTGGGTCGTCTTTCCGTAGGGGATTTCTGTGACGGCGATGGTGTTCTTGTCGATTTTCTCGATTTTGGCACGCACCTTTATCACTCCGCCGCGCCGTCCGTTGTTGTAGCGCGAACAGTCCGCATAGCCGCCGGTAGGGAAGTCCGGGAGAATCTCGAACGGTTTGCCCTCCAGTATGGCTATCGAGGCGTCAATCAGCTCGTTGAAATTGTGCGGGAGAATCTTCGAGGCAAGGCCTGCGGCGATGCCCTCTGTGCCCTGCGCGAGCAGTAGAGGGAACTTCACCGGAAGTTCCACAGGTTCCTGGTTGCGACCGTCGTACGAAGTCATCCACGGGGTCGTTTTCGGGTTGAACACTACTTCCTTGGCAAACTTGCTCAAGCGCGCCTCGATGTATCGAGGAGCAGCGTTGGCGTCTCCTGTGATGATGCTTCCCCAGTTTCCCTGGCAATCAATCAGCAGCCCTTTCTGACCGAGCTGCACGAGGGCACCCCCGATGGATGCGTCACCATGGGGGTGATACTGCATGGCCTGTCCGATGATGTTCGCGACCTTGGTGTAGGCCCCGTCGTCAATCTTGTACATTGCATGAAGGACACGCCTCTGCACAGGCTTCAGCCCATCGACTATGTGCGGCACAGCCCTATAGAGGATTGTGTAGGACGCATAGTCCAGATACCAATCCTTGAACATTCCGGACAGTTTGAAATGCCGGCTGTCCTCCCCGAGAAGTTTGTTAAACTTCCCGGAGGCCTCCCCCTCGGGCACCTCGGCGTCGTCATCCGAAAGCTCGGATTCCTCTCCGTCAGCGTCCATCGTCACGTTTTCGCGTTCCTCGTCAGACGAGGCCATTTCTCCGGAATCATTGTTCCCGAGTTCTTCGTTCTCCGGCGTTTCCAAATCGTCTTTCTTGCTCATAATCAGTTATCTATTTACCATTCGTAACCGAATCTCTTCAGTTCTTTCTTGCTCTCCCTCCATCCGTCATCGACCTTGACGAAGAGGTTGAGGAAGACTTTCTTCTGAAAGAAATCTTCCATATCGATGCGCGCCTGTGTGCCGACCTTCTTCAGCATAGCACCACCCTTTCCGATGATGATCCCCTTCTGGGATTCCCTCATCACGTAGATGACGGCGCTGATTTCATATCTCTCCTCACCCTCATGGAACTGCTCCACAACGACTTCGCAGCTGTACGGCACCTCCTGCGAATAGTTCAGGAAAATCTTCTCGCGGATAATCTCCGAGGCGAAGAATCGCAGGTTCTTGTCCGTGAACACGTCCTTGTCGTACCACGGCGGAGCGACTGGCAGGGCGGCAACAATTGCGTCGTAGATGTTGTCGAGGTTGAACCTTTCTTGTGCGGATGCAGGGAATATGGTCGCATTCGGCAGTCTTTCCTTCCACCAGGCCATCAGTTCCAGCACCTTTTCCTGAGTGCTTATGTCTATCTTGTTGATGACCAGCACAATCGGGCATTCGACCCTCTGGAGTTTAGCGATCCATTCCTCGTTCTTGTCCGGCTTCTCCACGGTGTCTGTCACATAAAGGATGATGTCCGCGTCTCCGATTGCCGTCTCCACGAAATTCATCATGCTCTCTTGTAACCTGTAGTTCGGCTTCAAGATGCCCGGGGTGTCGGAATAGACAATCTGATAGTCATCTCCGTTCACTATTCCCATAATCCTATGCCGCGTCGTCTGTGCCTTGGCCGTCACAATTGACAGTTTCTCGCCGACAAGGGCATTCATGAGAGTGGATTTGCCTACATTCGGATTACCGATGATGTTGACAAATCCAGCTCTGTGCTTTGTGGTTTCCTTATTCGTTTTGTCTTCCATAGTCACTCAAAACCGAAAGGATGAAAGCCTCCTCCCATCCTTCCATTGCAACTTGTACGCGGTCTAAATGTACGCACCCATCTTGAGGATGTTGACCTCGCCCTCCGTGAGGTATCTCCAGTCGCCCCTCTTGAGGTTCTTCTTGGTGAGTCCCGCGAAATAAACCCTGTCAAGCGCTTTCACGTCGTAGCCGAGCGATTCGAAGATGCGGCGGACGATGCGGTTCTTGCCGGAGTGAATTTCAATTCCTATCTTGCGGTGGTCATTCTCCTCGATGTAGTCGAGGGCGTCTGCCGCAACATCTCCGTCAGAGAGTGTCACACCTGCCATAATCTTGTCGTAATCCTCCTGAGTGAGGTCCTTGTCAAGCGAAACCTGATAGATTTTCTTCTTGTCGTATGCCGGGTGCGTAAGCCTTTCAGCAATCTCTCCATCGTTGGTGAACATCAGCACTCCCGTGGTGTTCTTGTCGAGACGTCCGACAGGGAACACCCGAGCAGTACACTTCTTGAGAAGTTCCATCACTGTCTTCTCTGCGTGCGGATCGGAAGTCGTGGTCACGAATCCCTTCGGCTTGTTCATCACAATGTAGACCTTCTCCTCACCGTGAAGCCTCTCTCCGTTGAAGCGGACATCGTCCTTTGTGACGTTGATTTTTGTTCCGAGTTCAGTGACGACGTTTCCGTTGACTGTCACACAGCCCGCGAGGATGAAGTTGTCGGCCTCGCGCCTTGAGCATATTCCGGAATTTGCGATGTATTTGTTCAGACGGCACTCCTCCTTGAACGGAATTGCCACATTGTCGTTGTCAGACAGCCTTTCGTTTTCGAATGCTTTTCTTCTGTCAATCATCTGTCCGATTCCGCTCTCGTCCTCAGAGCGGAACATCGGTTTCGGTGCCGGACGCTTCTTGCCGCCTTTTGCTCCCATCTTTCCGCCGAATCCAGGTTTTCCTCCCGGAGCAGCCTTCTTGAATCCTGGCTTTCTGTCGCCGCCGAACGATGGCTTCCTTCCCTCGCCGTATGACGGTCTCCTGTTTTCGCCGAAATTGCGATGCTCACCGGATGGCCTTTCTCCGTTGAAAGACGGTTTCCTATCGCCATAAGAACGATGTTCCCCGTAATTATTTTCTCCATCTGATGATGATCTGTATGGCCTTCTCTCGCCGTCCGGCCTTCCTCCGAACGATGGTTTTCTGTCTCCATACGGGCGTCTGTTGCCTCCGAATGACTGTCTGTCACCGTATGACCTGCGCTCGTTTCTTTCTCCATTTTCGCCGCCTTCTGATGAACGGTACGGTCTTGCCGGCCTGTCACCAAAATTTTTTCTCTCGCCATACGGCCTGCGGTTTTCTCCGTAAGGGCGATGTTCCCTCCTTTCTCCGAAGGATGATGGTGTGTCGGATGATGTCATATATGGACGGTCATCCCTCTTTCTTGTGACGATGCGGCGCCTTCCGCCGTTCTCTGAACCTGACCTGTAAGGTCTTGAATCGTTGCTGCCGTACTCCCTACGGCCTTCGCTGCTGTGGTCGTTGCCACTCTTTTCGTTGTACTCCATTAGTTTGTGCCTTTCGGCGTTTAAAAATTTATACTCTGACTCGCGTCAGTCTGTTTATTTATTATCTGTAGGGACATTATTTTGTCAACTTGAATATATATGTAATCGTCCCGTATTGTTTTATCTTCGTCACATCCGTCGTCTTCGAGAACTTCGCTGACATTGCAGCATTCCTCGCAGCATTCCACAATGACTTGTCAGTGACAGTGGTCCCGTCAAAGCCAGGAATGGCCTCTATGACCTTTCCGTTCTGATCAACGGCTATCCTAACAACGACCGTGCCTTCCTTCTGTATGTTGTAGGCCGGCCGCGCAAGATGCCCCACAACACTGCGTCCCTCGAGCCTTGCATTCGGCTCACCGGAAACTTTTCCGCGCTTGACGTTCCCGCCTGCATGTCCTGTTTCAAGTTCGTCGCTTGCCGTGCGGGCTGTCTGTGGTGCAAGAGTATCCTTTGCATCCGGGTTGTCGGCGGCATGGAACAGCGCTCTTTTGTTTATTTCCTTCTCGCGTTTGGGCTCATTCACCTCCACATCACCGTCAGGTCCCACTGTCGCCTCCTGCGCGACGTTCTGTTTTGTCCCCTCCAGTTGTGCCTTTGACATCTTCACAATCTCGTCCGGTCTTGTCCTGTCCGGTTCCGGCGACTTCAAACTTGTCCGGCTCCATCTTTTTTCCGGCTTCCTTATCTCCACCTCCGGTTCGTCGAAGTCAATCAAGATCTCCTCTCTCTCCGGTGGTGGCGGGTCCAGATATGTCATTCCGGCAAAGCACGCGCAGGACAACGCAGCGGCGTGAAGCACCAGCGTGAGGCCAATTCCGGCCACACGTGACAGCTTTCTCTGCTTTTCCCTGTCCTGTTTGTACTCTTCCATTATTTTAATTCCATATTTCTGAAAACTCCGTTAAATTTTATTCCGGTTGGGTGGCCATGATAACTTTATAGTGATTGCGTTTTGCAATATTCATCACCTGCACCACTTCCTTGATAGGAACCGTCTCGTCCGCATAAATCGAGAACGTCGGGTCTTCTTCTCCCTGAAGCAGGTCAATCAGGTCATCCTCCACTTCATTGAAAGGCACAGGCTGTTTGTTCCCGTTGATATGATAGGTGTAGACGTCTTCGCCGTGATCCGCAATCGACACGCTCACCGTCGCTTTTGCCGACACCTGCCCAGTGCTCTTGGGAAGCAGCAGCTTCAGCGCGTTGGGATTGATGAGCGTCGATGTGACCAGGAAGAAAATGAGCAGCAGGAACACGATGTCGGTCATTGACGACATCGAGAATCCCGAGTCCACCTTTGTTGTTCTTCTTATAGCCATATCTCTAAATCCCTAAAAATCAAAGTTCTATTCCTTTCCGCTCTCCGCCGGCTCGTGCAGGAGATCCATGAAGTCGATGGTCACGGATTCCATCTTGAACACGAGGTCTGAAATCCTGGAGGTCAAGTAGTTGTAGGCGAAATATGCGAGGATTCCGACGACAAGACCGCCGACGGTGGTTACCATCGCCTCGTAAATACCTCCGGCGAGAAGCGATATGTCGATGTTGCTTCCGGCCGTGGACATATTGAAGAATGCGCGAATCATACCGGTCACCGTTCCGAGAAATCCAATCATCGGAGCACCGCCGGCGATGGTCGCCAGCATAGGCAGACCCTTCTCAAGCCTTGCGACCTCAACGCTGCCCATGTTCTCGACGGCTGTCTGGATGTCTTGAAGCGGCCTTCCGATTCTCTCGATGCCCTTCTCGACAAGCCTTGCCGAAGGCGTGTCATACCTCTGGCACAGCGAAACCGCCGACTTTATCTTTCCCTCATGGATGAGGTCCCTGATCTCATTCATAAAATTCTTCTCGACCTTCCCGGCCTTGTGAATCATCCACCATTTGCTTGCAAAAATGTAGACCGCAACGATTGAGAGCAGGAGCAGCACAATCATGAGCCATCCGCCGGCCTTGGCCAACTCAAAATAAGACATCTTCACTTCCTGCTGCACCGGAGCCGGAACAATCTCCGAAACCGTTGCCGCCGTGTCCGCAATGCTCTGAAGTAAGCTTAATGACATATCCCTTAAATTTTAAATTTTTTTCAAAAAATCCGAATAACCCGCAAAGATACAAATTTTCTCGAAATCCCGACGATGATTTTTGATGCGGTCGCGGTTTGGTTCATCATTCATTTCCTTGACATCGTATCACCTAATAATGATATGTTAGGGAAGATGCGCACATTATTTTCCAATTATCCGGAGGTGGATTTGGCAGCTCTTGGATTTCCGAATGGATGGGAGAACGAACCGCTATGGACACAACGGATGTAAGTGCTCTTACTCAAAGTCCGTCCACTCTTTCTTCAGCAGGAATTCGAAGAGTCCGACGGTAAGGATGCCGTTGTCATCTATCCATGGTTTGATGTCATCACGGACTACAATGATTTTTCTGAACGCGTCATTGATTTTCAGAAGCGAGGCAGTTTCCTGACGGCGTTTCTCATCATCCGGAATCGTAAGGGCGGACTGGATATAGTATCGCTGGCTTCCCGAATTGGCTACAAAGTCAACTTCCAACTGTTTCCTTTGCCATTTCCCATCATCTGAAACACTGCGCTGTTCAAGAGCTCCGACATCGACATTGAATCCTCGAATCCTTAGTTCGTTGAAGATTATGTTTTCCATTATGTGAGTCTCCTCAAGCTGCCGCATTCCAAGTGCCGCGTTGCGAATGCCGACATCGGTGAAATAGTACTTTGCCAGCCCTTTGATGTATTTCTTGCCTTTTATGTCGAATCTTACTGCCTTTTCCAGCAGAAATGCATCTCTCATATAGTCGAGGTAATTATCGATTGTCGCCGGACTTATAGAAGATTTGATCTCCGTCTTGAACGTATTGGATAGTTTGGTAGGGTTCGTCGGGGTGCCGATACATGATGCTGTGGTGTCTGCCAGTCTTTCAAATTCCATGCGGTTCTTTATTCCTTGACGTTCAATTATGTCAATGAGATACACGCTCTTATAGAGATTTGACAGGTAATCGGTCCTCTTCTTTGGGCTGTTAATCGAAAGAATCAGGGGCAGGCCGCCATAGGTGTAGTAGTCTTTCCAAGCCTCGTTTGCAGAAAGGTTTGTTCCTGAGCAGTATTCGGAAAATGACAGCGGATAAACCCTTATTTCATCACCCCTTCCTCTGAATTCGGTCACAATGTCGCTTGACAGAAACTTTGAATTGCTGTCAGTCACATAGGTGTCTACATTTTCTATTCTGAGCAGGCTGTTCAGAACATCCTCGAACCGAGGAACGAGCTGGACCTCATCAAGCAGGACATAATGGAGTCCATCATCGGCTATTCTGGACTTGATTTCTTTGTAAAGGGTCATAGGCTCGCGGAGCGGTTCATTTTCAATGTCATCAAGTGCAATGCGTATGATGTGGTCTTCCTGAACACCATTTGATATCAGATGCCGGTAGAATAACTTGAACAGAAGGTAGGATTTTCCGCAGCGGCGTATTCCTGTCACGATTTTTATCAGTCCGTTATTCTTCCCGTCAATCAGTTGCTTTAGGTATTGCTCACGTTTAAGTTCCATGTTTACATCATAATTTTGGCAAAATTGCCAGTTTTGTGACGCAAAGATAGTCATTTGGAACGATATCTCAATGCTCTATTTCACAAAAGTGGCAATTTTGCCACTTTTGTGAAATAGAGCAGAACTTTATTCTTCGCTGCCGAGCAGGCATTCGAGCGGGGTTTGGGTGGCGTGAGAGGTCGGAAAATGAAAGTAGGAAGAAAACCACTTCGTTTTCCTCCTACTTGATTGTACCCGGAGCCGGGATCGAACCGGCATGCCTTGCGGCACTGGTGTTTGAGACCAGCGCGTCTACCGATTCCGCCATCCGGGCAACTGTGTGCGCGTATTCCTGTCGTGCGTTATAGCCTAACTTTCGGAACTGCGCGTCGATAGACTCCTTCCGTGAAAGGACTGCAAAGGTAGAAAAAACTTGTGACATCGCAAAATATAGAAATATATTTGTAAAAGAATAAAACAGCATCTAAATTTGTCGGTCGGTTTCCGGAAGAAAGGTCAGTGTGTTCCGGAAGGTAGAAAAATGAACGAAAAAGTGAAGTGCAGAATAGTGCGTGCGGAAGGGCTCGGTCCGCTTTTCCCGTTGTTGGAAGACTTCGGGACGGTTTGGATTGTCTGTGACCGCAATGTGTGGGAGCAGGTGGGAAGGCCTGTGTCGGAGAGGCTGCGCGGGGGGCACGCCGATTCGGGCGATGGACTGTCTGCCTGCAATAAGTTGCTGGAAGTAAGCATTATAGATGCTTCTGAGGCGAACAAGACAATGGAAACTGTTGAATCTGTCGTGGGGAATATGCTTGAGGCCGGAGCCGACCGAAACGTCCTTGTTCTTGGCATAGGCGGGGGCATAACCACCGATCTGGCAGGTTTTGTCGCCTCCATATATAAAAGAGGTGTCCGCTTCGCTTTTGTCCCGACCACTCTCCTCGCACAGGTCGATGCTGCAATAGGTGGAAAAAACGGCGTCAACTTCCATTCTTATAAAAATATGATTGGGGTAATCCGCCAGCCGGAGTTTACCTATATATATAATGAGTCGCTGAAGACACTCCCGCAACGTGCTTTCCTTTCCGGAGTCGCCGAACTGCTGAAGACTTTCATCATCGCCGATGCCGATGCCTATAATGACGTTGTCGGGCGCCTGAAGGCTTGGAAGGCAAATGAACCCGATGCGGACTGCTCGTCTGAAAAAGACGGTGGACGGTCAATTCCGGAGATAGGAGATCTCGCTGCGCGGGCTGCGGAAATCAAGGCATCCATAGTGGAACAGGATCCGGAAGAGCATGGCCTTCGCCGGGTGCTTAACCTCGGTCACACCTTCGCCCACGCCATAGAGAAGCTCTCCTCAGGCAGCTGGTCCCACGGTGAGGCCGTAGCGGTTGGCATCATCTTGGCCGCCCGCCTTGCAGAATCCCTATCCGACAAGGTTACGGACAGCGAGGGCCTGCCGTTCATCTGTGAAGAAGGCCTGAGAGCGCGACTTGAAAGAGACTTTAAGGCGATTGGCCTCCCGACTGAATGTCCTTACACGCTGAAAGAAATGTCCGATGCCATGTCAAAGGACAAGAAGGCCGAAGGCGACAGGATAAACTTTATCCTCCCTGCCAAGATCGGTTCCGTCAAAATTGTGAAAATAAATATAGAACAATATGATTTGTACAGTACTTCAGAACAAGAACTTCGATGAGCTATTGGCTGCTCTTGACGAATGCCTGATGGCAGAAATAAGGCTTGACAGTTGCGGGATCAACGAAGACGAAATAGACGAAATCTTCTCGACGGCCGACATTCCGCTGGTGGCGACATGCCGGATTGCGGAGACGGCAAAGAAGCATCCTGAGATGAGTCCGGTGGCGGTGGCTTCCCTCTGCGAGAAACGCCTTGTCGCAGCCATAAAGGCCGGTGCCTCATACGCTGACCTTGAAATCGAGGCTCCCAAGGAAAACGTCAAGAGAATCAAGGCCGCCTGCACAGACAACGGCACGCTTCTTATTCGTTCATTTCATGATTTCAACGGCACCGATTCCATCGAAGCGCTCAAGGCAGTAGTCGAAAAATGCGTTTATCATGGTGCGGACATCGTAAAGGTTGCCACGACAGCAAATTCCGAAGACGACGCAGCCCGTGTCCTTTCTCTCTACGACGACCCGTCGGTTCTCGTTCCTCCGCAGACCGGCAGGCACACTACACCGGCTCCTGAGACCACCGAAGGCAGGCTCATAGCATTCTGCATGGGCGAGAAAGGCAAGGAATCAAGAATGGAATGCCTCAAAAAAGGTGCACCGTTCACATACGCCGCTCTCAACGAAAAAGAAACGGCCGCTCCCGGTCAGCAGATCGCTTCCGAGATGTCAGAAAAGCTATATGGAAGCCTGCCTTTCTTCGACGCCGACGTCGTGGCACCGTCCTCAAAGAGTTTTGTCCAAAGAGCCGTGATTGCAGCCTCCCTCGCCGAGGGTACGTCACGCCTGCGCAACTACACTCCGTGCGAAGACTCTGAATCAGCGCTCCGAGTTGCCGAGGCTCTCGGTGCCAAGGTGCTACGCGAAACCGCCGGGGACGAGACGAATCTCGTGATAACTGGAATCGGCGCAAAGGAGGGATGCCTGCCTGAACTCGAAAGACTCAATGTCGGGGAATCCGGACTGCTTGCAAGGCTTATGATTCCTCTCTCTGCAGAACTGTCCGCCGGGCAGCCGGTGTGCATAGAGGGTGAAAAGACTCTCGCGGGCCGTCGCCTTGCCGGTGTGAACGGGATAATGACCGAGTTTGGAGTCAAAGTCACGGACAACGACGAAAAACTCCCTATAAATATTAGCGGTCACCTCACTCAACTCAAGGCCGAGGTCTCCGGTGAGAGTGGATCACAGCTGATTTCCGGACTTCTGATGGCCATGCCGCTCGTGGACAAGAACATGACCCTGCTCGTCGAGAATCCCAAGAGCATTCCTTACACTTTCATGACAGCCGAAGTTCTCAAAAAATTCGGCGTCAAGATTTCCAATGAAATGCTCGGAGGGCGTGATTTTATGGAGTCCGACGGCGATTGGTCGCTTTGCACCGAAATGATATTCAAGGTCCGCGCCGGGCAGAAATACACGGCCGCCGATTTTGACATTGAGGGAGACTGGAGCGCGGCTGTGCCGGTGATGGTCGCCGCCTCTGTTTTCGGAAAGGCCTGCATCGACGGGCTCAGCACCAATTCTCTTCAGGCCGACATTGCCATAATGGACATACTTATGGCTGCCGGGGCAAGTATCACTCAGCTGGACGGCGACGAGGGCGAAATCCACGTTCAACAGTCACCGCTGCTCGCTTTCGAGGCGGATGCCTCACATTGCCCCGATCTGTTCCCGTGCGCGTCCGTTCTTGCTGCATTCTGTCAGGGCAAGAGCCGGCTCTATGGCGTCAGCCGCCTACGTAACAAGGAGAGCGACCGTGCCGCTGCAATTGTTGAGATGCTGACGAAAATGGGGGTCGAGGCTGTGATTGACGAGGCGGCGGATGTGCTTGTTATCACCGGACATTCACTCGCGTGGAGGCTTCTGAGCGGGAAGCTTCTCAATGGCGGCAAATACAGTTCGCACCACGACCACCGCATGGTGATGGCTCTAAAAGTCGCTTCTCTCGGTGCGGACTCTCCGATAGAGATTGACGACGAGAGTTGCGTTTCAAAGTCTTGGCCAGAGTTTGTTGAGATGTTTGTGGACTCGGTCGTGAAGTGATTATCCTTCAATAGAATATATTATATTATATGCACAACAGTTTCGGAGAAAAATTCAGAATCACGGTTTATGGCGGCTCTCACGAGCCGAAACTCGGCGTCATAATCGATGGCGTGGAACAGGGGCTGTCGCTTTCGGAAGATGATTTCTCCGAAGATATTGCCCGACGCAAGCCTGGAGCAAAGGGAACGACTGCAAGAATCGAATCCGACATCCCATTGTTGACGGGAATTCTTGACGGAAAGACTTCCGGAGGCCCGCTGAAAATCGAATTTGAAAACCGGAATATCCGTCCTGGAGACTATGCCGAATTTGTTGATGTTCCACGCCCGGGACATGTGGACTATGTGACTCATCCTCAAAGATATGGCGAGATCTCTGCCCGCCAGTTCCCACCTTTCACCGGTGGCGGCATATTTTCAGGGAGGATGACTCTCGTCCTTGTCGCTGCCGGTGTCGTGGCCAAGAAGGTCCTGGCTGTCCACGTCCCTGATGCTAAAATCTCCGCTGAACTTGTGAAGGTTGGAGGAACTTCCGACAAGTCCTTGTGGCAGAGCCTTGTTGAGGCGGCTGTCGCCGCTGGAGACTCTCTCGGTGGAGTTGTGGAGTGCCGCGTGAATGGGCTTCCTGTAGGGCTTGGTGAACCGTATTTCGATTCTGTCGAGTCGCTTGTGTCCCACGCGATGTTCTCTATCCCCGGGGTTCGTGGTGTCGAGTTTGGAGATGGTTTCGCCGCCTCTGACATGCGCGGTTCCGAGCACAATGATCCTTTCGGAGAAGACGGGAAACTTACGAAGAACGGGGCCGGAGGAGTCAACGGCGGACTCACCAACGGCAATGACCTTCTCTTCCGCGTGGCCTTCAAGCCAACCTCTACCATACACAAACCGCAGACTACATGGAACTTCGCTCAAAAGCGTCTTGTCGAACTCTCGGCAAAAGGACGTCACGACGCCTGCTTCGCCCTCCGCACCCCAGTCATAGTTGAAGCCATGACCGCTGTGGTCCTCTGCAATCTCATATAGCCGGTTCATAAAATTTGTGTAAAATTGCGATATTTTCTATTGCGATTATAATGCCGATTCTTTAACTTTGTTGCTTGTCGTACGTGTTTTGTCGGCAAGGTTAGAAAAGTGTAGGCTCTGTCTGGCATGTTCATGCCTTATGGTGGTGGAGATCTATTTATGTTTATATACTTCAATAAGCGTAGCAATGAGTGAACCGATCGTTAAAGTCGAACATTTGTCACATCGTTATAGTGTGCAGTGGGCAATCCGTGACATTAGTTTTGAAATCGGACAGACTGGAACCACCGGGCTTCTCGGGTCGAATGGTGCCGGAAAGTCCACGACAATGAACATCATTTGTGGAGTTCTCTCCCAGACTGACGGAGAAGTCCTCATAGACGGAATAAATCTGCGGAAAAACCCTGTCGAAGCCAAGAAGAACATAGGATTCCTTCCACAGAAACCTCCCCTCTATGGTGACCTTACGGTGGATGAATATCTGAAATATGCGGCTCGGCTGCGCCGTATGGAGTCTTCTAAGATTCCGGCAGCGCTCGAGTCTGTCAAGGAACGCTGCGGAATTGCTCATTTCAGCAAGAGGCTGATAAAAAACCTCTCCGGAGGCTACCAGCAGCGCGTCGGCATTGCTCAGGCAATAATCCATGACCCGAAGGTGGTCGTGATGGATGAGCCGACCAACGGGCTTGACCCGAACCAGATTCTTGATATCCGCTCTCTTATAAAAGACATCGCCCGGGACCGTGCGGTGCTGATTTCAACGCACATCCTTTCAGAGGTGCAGGCAATCTGTGACAACATCATGATGATAGAGCATGGCTCCCTTGTCTTCAGCGGAACAATCGATGACTTCGACAACTACATTGAGCCTGACACGTTCATGCTCAGATTTGAGCATGCTCCGGACGAAGAGGAACTGAAATCTGTTCCTGGAGTTACCGACGTGAAGAGTGTCTCCGAATATGAGCCGCGCTACAGGGTGTGGTTCGACGGAGACCGCGAGACTATGGAAAGAATGGTGCGCGAGAGTGTCGTAAAAGGATGGGGACTCATTGAGATACAGCTTGAAAAGTCTTCGATGAACGAAATATTCGCACAGTTGTCCGGCCGTAAGAACTTGTAGCATGAAGACGAAAAACGTAACACTGAGCATTGCTGCGAGCGAACTTAGGCTGATTTTCAGCACTCCGGTGGCATGGGTGATGCTGACAATCTTCACTGTTCTCTGCGGGATGACTTTTGCCGATGTGGTCAGGCTGCACGTCGAGACTCTTGCCGCCGGCCGTCATATATCTTTCCTCACGCAGTCCATCTTCACTTCCGACGAACTCGGGCTCTTTCTCGAAGTGAAGGGCTACCTCTATCTGTTTATTCCTCTTGTGTCAATGGGGATGATAAGCCGCGACCTTGGAAGCGGAACATATAAGCTCCTCTATTCATCGCCTGTGTCTGACCTGCAGATGGTTGCGGGGAAATTCCTTGCGATGGTCGGCTACGGTCTGTCAATGATGGCAGTTCTCACCGTCTTTGTCTGCTACGGCTGCTACGCAATCGTAAGTCCCGATGTTCCCCTTTTGCTATGCGGAATGCTTGGCCTGTTCCTCCTCCTCTGCACCTATTCTGCGATAGGCATATTCATGTCGTCCCTCACTTCCTACCAGGTTGTGGCCGCACTCGCGACATTCGCTCTGCTTGCGGTGCTTTCCAAGATGAGGGATGTGGGGCAGGATACTCCGTGGATACGAGATCTGACGTGGTGGCTTTCCATCGACGGCCGCTGCGAGACATTCATCAGCGGTCTGGTGTGCAGCGAGGACGTCATATATTTCATAGCAGTCACGATTTTCTTCCTTGGCCTTACTGTCCTTCGTATATCCAACCGAAGACGTAGTTGCAGGATGGCGACCAGGATTCTTTCATACACTGGAGTGACAGCACTGCTCGTCGCCGTCAGCATTGTCTCTTCCCGTCCGTCGTTGATGGGCTTTTGTGACGTGACCGAGACCGAGAGTCAGACCATAACCATTCCGAGCCGTGAGGTTATGAACTCAGTCGAGGGACCGGTGGAAATCACTACATACGCCAACATCCTGGACGAGGAAGGGTTCTACCTCGGCATCCCTTCGATGACGAATTACGACAGGGCCTACCTCAAACCCTACATTCGTTTCAAACCAGACATCCGGCTGAAAACCGTTTACTATTGGGCAAATGCCGGGAGTAAGGCGGCCGGCCGCCGTTTTCCCGGACTTCCAGACGATCAGAAGGCAGAAAGGATTGCGGACGTCTACGAGATGGACTTTGACCGTTTTCTTTCTCCGCAGCAGGTTGCGAGCCTTGTTGATTTGAGCGGTGAGGGATACAAGACCGTACGTCAAATAAGGCTTGCTGACGGCCGCACAACCTTCCTTCGTTATTTTGACGATTCACAGCGCCAACCAGGAGAGAAAGAAATCACTGCTGCGTTCAAGAGACTCGTGTGGGGTTCCGTGCCTGTGGGCTTCCTTACAGGTCATGGTGAAAGGGACATCCGTCGTGATGGTGACGCTGACTATAATGCTTTTGCGGCGTCGCGAAGCTTCCGTCATTCTCTGATGAACAATGGCTTCGATGCGGTAAACATATCCCTTGACGGAGGGAGGACAATTCCTGACAGCATCAGAATACTGATAATTGCTGATCCGAGGGAGCGGATGTCGGAGGAAGAAGTGGCTGAAATACGCAGATATATTGACCGTGGCGGCAACCTCATCCTTGCTGCAGAGCCGGGACGCCAGGCAAATGCCAACGATATCGCCGGGATTTTCGGTGCGCGTTTTCTCGACGGACGCCTTGCCGTTCCTCCGGGAGACAGCAGGCAGGATTTGATTCTGGCCGATGTCGCGAAGGCCGCCTTCAACGAGATGCCAGCCCTCGCGCAGATGAGAAATCACGGCTACAAGATTACTATGCCGGGCTCTGTCGGCATAAATACAGACGGAGTCAGCGGTTTCGACTGCGCACACATGCTTCTGAGCGCCCGCAATACGTGGAATGAGTTCCGGACGACGGACTTTGTCAACACCGTGGCCACTCTTGACTCTGCGGACGGCGAAAAGGAAGGCTCACGTGCGGTCGCAGCGATGCTTACCCGAGCCATTGATGGCTGCAGAAGCCAGAAGATTATCCTGCTCGGAGACGCAGACTGCTTCAGCAACGCCGAGCTCATGCGCGACCGCTACACCGTGTCATCCGGGAATTTTACTCTGATCTACCAGATTTTTCACTGGATGAGTGACGGAGAATATCCTGTGGATACCCCGAGGAAGAACGGAAGCGACTGGAGTATGCGTGTCGGAATAGAGCAGATGCCGGCGCTCAAATGGATTTTGGCCGTCATTCTTCCACTTCTGATGCTCCTAACGTCATTGCTCATAATAATCCGTAGAAAATCGAAATAGAAGATGAGAACAGTTTTCAACATAGCAAAGAATGAACTTCGGCAGCTTTTCTGTTCGCCGATTGCGTGGATTCTTCTCGTGATTTTCTACGTTCAGACGGGTCTGAAGTTCTCTGAGACACTCACCGGCATAATCCGTTTTACTTCACTCGGACTCACTGCGAGGGAAATTACATCGCAGTTGTTCAGCGGCACTTGGTCAGGAATATACCCTGCCGTCCAGGCGTGGCTCTATCTCTATATTCCTCTTCTTACTATGGGTCTTATGAACCGAGAGAAGACCTATGGTACCGACCGTCTGCTGCTTTCCTCTCCTATTTCGGGACGCCAAGTCGTGCTTGGAAAATTTCTGTCGATGGCGATATACGGTCTTGTGATGATGTCGAGCCTAATAATCCAGATAGTTTTCTGCACATTCACGGTAGATCATATAGATATAGGGCCGGTTCTTTCCGGATTTTTGGGGCTGTATCTCCTTCTTCTGGCATATTCGTCCATAGGAATATTCATGTCGTCCCTCACGAGCTACCAAATCATCGCCGCTGTAGGGACTGTGGCAGTTCTGTTCGGAATGAACTGGCTAACTGGCGTCGGACAGGAAATACCGATTCTGAGGGAAATTACCTATTGGGCTGGAATATCCGGACGCGCGGGAACGTTTATTCGTGGAATGATATGTAGCGAGGATGTCATTTATTTCCTTGCCGTCGTCAGCCTTTTCCTATGCCTCACCATACTTCGTCAGCGGCATGAGGTGAAGTCGGAAATCCGTTCGAGAAAGTTTCGGGAATATTCCGTTGTGGTGCTTGTGTTCTGTGCGGTGGGATTCTTCAGCAGTCGTCCGTATGCCAAGTTCTACCTGGACACAACGGCGACAAAATCCAACACGCTGACGGCCGAAAGTCAGGAGGTGATGAAAAAACTCGACGGACCGCTTACAATAACGACCTATGTCAATTTGCTCGGAAATGATCTCTATACGGCTCTCCCGAGGAATTACACAAGGGACGTGGACCGTTTCTCGTGGTACACCCGATTCAAACCGGAGATAAGGATGAAATATGTCTATTATTGGCATGAGTCGGAAAGTAATCCTTTGAATAATAAACGTTTCGCGGGGCTTGATGCCGAGGGAAAGGCCAAAAGGATGGCTGAAATATGCCGTGTAAACTACAAGCGTTTCCTTACTCCAGATCAGATCGGTGACTTTGAGTCCCGTTTAAATCTCAAGACCGAAGATTATCGTTTTCTGCGTGTAATCGAGCGCGGTGATGGTTCCTCTTCGCGGCTTAGGATGTATGAGGACCAGGAACGGCATCCGGGCGAGATGGAGATAACTGCCGCGATGAAGCGCCTTGTCTGCGATGCCCCGAAGGTCGGAATCTTGACCGGTCACGGGGAACGCGATCCGTTTGGTATCGGGGACAATGGATACTTCACATTTGCGAGCAGCTATACCTTCCGTCATGCGCTTGTGAACCAAGGCTTTGACGTTGACACGGTGAATCTGTCTGAAGGCGGCGTTCCGAAGGATGTTTCAATCCTTCTAATAGCCGATCCCAAGGTTGACTTCTCCCCTTCGGAGGTGGAGGAAATCAGCCGCCACATAGCTTCTGGAGGAAATGTCTTCATCGCCGGCAAACCATATAACCGGGGAAGGCTCGGATGCATCATGGATCAGTTAGGACTTCGTTTCATTGACGGGACGCTTGTGCAGGAAAGCTCTTCTCATGCTCCTGATCTGATTGTCGCTGACATCGCTCCAGATGCAGTAAGGACATCTCCTGGATATGCCGCTTACATCGCGAAGAAAAGCTGCACCGTCGGCGTTGGCACTATGGGTATAGACACGACGGGGGCTTCCGTCCGTGGATTCCATGCCGTTGCCGTAATGACCACGGATTCCCTCTCTACCGACACCACCCGCGTCTGGAACGAACTTCAGGTCAGAGATTTCGAAAATGACACCCCTGTCTTTAATCCGGAAAGTGGCGAGAAGATTCAGAATAGGACTCCGATACTAGTATCTCTCGAACGCGAGGTCGCAGAAAAGTCGCAGAGAATCATTGTCCTCGGCAATGCGGACATGATTGCCAACGGCGAGTTGATGATGTCGCGTCAGGGAATAAATGCCGCGAATTACAGCATAATAATGGAGTCGTTCCGTTTTCTCAGCGACGGCGAATTCCCGATTTACGCACCACGTCCCTCAGGAATGGACAATGCCCTCAGACACATTGACCGTTTCTCAAAGAAACCGATAAGGTGGACTTTCGGAGCCATATTGCCTCTGATTCTTCTACTTCTCGGCTCGTTCATAATCGTCAGCAGGAAAAGCAGGTAATACCCAATCTCTATGTCAAAGGAAAAGTTTTATACAGACAGGCAGACGGCCGGGGATCTGAATCTTCTCGGGAGGTTCAGGAAAGACTCGATTATCAACATATTCGACAGGACAAGAACCCGCTGCGGACGACAGAGGCTAGAGGCCATGTTTCGTTCTCCGCTCATGGTGGCTTCGGAAATAAATGCCCGCGCGGAGCTTGTCGGTTGGTTTCGGGGATGCGGTGCAGAGATGTTTCTCACGGAGGAAGATGTCGAAGCCGTTGAGTTCTATATGGGCTTCCGTCCTTCGTCTGGAAAGGCAGGGGCGCTTGCGGACATGCTGCTGTGTCGTGCCAGGCAGATTGTACTTGGGGTGCCTTCGTGGCAGAAGGTGCTTGATGGGATAGCGGCGGTGTCGTCTGTGATTGTCCGCACTGACAAGCTGCTGTCATCGCTTCCCACAGAGGGCTGCCCGGTTACAGAGGAGATCGGAGAGTTCAGGAAGGCATTCCCGGAAGCATTTGTCCGTGAACTTGAGACAGTCGGTTCTGGAGAACTTTCTTTCAAAAAAGCCGTTTCGCTTGACCGTAGGCTTAGGGTAGGAAAGCGTGCACAGATTGGAGGGATGATGGAACTGCTATATGATATGGATGTTTGGATTTCAGTCTCGTCAGTCGCGGCCGCCCGGGGGTTCTGCACCGCTGAGGCCGTGGATTCTAAGGACAGTTTCATAGAGATTGAGAATGTTTACCATCCGGTACTCAAGTCTGCGGTTCCCAATGATATCCGAATGGATAGCCGTTCAAACGTCTTTTTCCTCACGGGGGTGAACATGGCGGGAAAATCTACGTTGATGAAATCAGTGGCGATTGCCCTTTATCTGGCACAAATGGGCTTTCCCGTTCCTGCGACAGCGATGCGCTTCACTCCTATGGACGGACTCGTCACCTCAATCAACGTCTCGGACAACATCAGTCTTGGTTACAGCCACTTCTATGCGGAAGTGCTGCGCGTCAAGGGTATAGCTGAAAAAGTCGGTGAGGGAAAGCGACTTTTCATCGTTTTCGATGAACTTTTCAAGGGCACGAACGTGAAGGACGCCTATGACGCCACTCTTGCGGTGACTCAGGCTTTTGCGAAGCACACGGGCTGTCTCTACATAATCTCGACCCACATTGTCGAGGTGGCTTCTGCCCTTGAGGAAAGTTGCGGCAACGTCCGCTTCCGCTGTCTTCCGTCCGAGATGGAAGATGGCCGCCTTGTTTACCATTACAAGCTTCATGACGGCATATCCTCCGACCGCCACGGAATGACCATCATCCGTAACGAACATATCCTTGATATATTGAAGGGAAGCGACGTTCCGGTCGGTGATTGCGAGCGTCTTTAGAACGGGAATGCAGAAGTCGGAAATATATAACTATTTGGATATATGAGCTTTATAATAGACAAGCAAACACTTGAAGACCTCGGGATATTTTCCCGCAACAAGAAGACGTCGATTTTCGCCATATACGATTCGACGCGGACGAGGGGAGGCTCACGCATGCTTGAGGAAATGTTCGCTAATCCTCTTGATAATGTGGGGCTCATTTCCCGCCGCTCATCCGTGATTGCGTGGTTTCGCGACAATAGGATAACGTTTCCTTTTCCGAAGGCACTTCTTGATGCATCTGAACAGTATCTTGCGGTGATGGACGAGCGCACAATGCTCTCCGGTGAGAAGCATCCGTTCCTGAAGTCTCTCGAGCGCATTGTCCGGAAAGACAGCCAATTGGAGCAGATGGTTACTGGAATCGGTGCGACTGTGAGGATTTTCGGACTTCTTGACGTGTTCATGTCCGGGCTTTCTGCGACAGGAGAGCTTGAAAGCCTGTTCCCGGAACTTGGGGAGGCGCGAAAGACAATCGCTGATCCCGATTTTTCGGCTGTGCGCGCGCTCGCCGGCAAGAAAAAACTGACGGTTACGGAGGCGTCCGACATTGACGGAACGTTGAGGTACAGGCACCATGACAAAGTGCGTCTGCTTTTGGATTTTGTCTATCTTCTTGACGTCTACATATCCGTGGCAGAAACAGCTTCCTCAAGGGGATTCGTTTCAGCCGAGGCTTTGCCTAAGGAGGACAATGTGTTGGAACTTAAGGGTGTGTTCCATCCGGCTTTGGCCCATCCTGTATCCAATGACCTGAATGTCACCGGCGACTGCAATGTGATCTTCCTCACTGGCGCGAACATGGCCGGCAAGTCAACCTTCATGAAGACTCTCGGCATCGCTGTCTTCCTCGCGCATCTCGGATTTCCGGTCCCGGCCAAGTCTATGCGCTTTTCCGTGCGCGACGGCCTTTTCACGACAATCAATCTTCCGGATGCTCTGAACCGGGGCTACAGTCACTTCTATGCTGAGGTTCGGCGTCTGCGAAAGGTTGCACAGACCGTCCGCCGCTACCCGCATACAGTCGTGATTTTCGACGAACTGTTTCGCGGGACCAACGTCAAAGACGCCTTTGACGCCACAGTTGCCGTCACCGAGGCATTCTCCGAGATAAAGGGAAGCATCTTTCTCATCTCGACCCACATCATCGAGGCCGGAGAGGAACTGAAGAAACATTGCGGCAACATATCATATCTCTATCTTCCGACAGAAATGGACGGAAGCAGACCGGTCTACACTTACAGACTGAAAGAGGGGATAACCTCCGACCGTCACGGTATGGTGATAATCCGGAACGAGGGGATATTGGACATATTGCGTTGATAATATACCTACATTTGGGGATTGCCATAATGTCCCCGATTGTCTATTTTTGTAAGTCTTTGCGGAATATGGCGACGCCTTGTCCGCATGTAGTAGTGTACGTGTATGAGTGTCCTTAATTTGAAAAAACGTGCTGTTTCCTTTGCCATTGTGGCGACTCTGACGCTTCTTTACGCGGCAGGATTGGCAGCACAGGGAGTCCAGGGGGGGGCAGAATTCGTAGCAGGCCGGGTCACTGATAAAATGACCGGAGAACCGCTCCCGGGGGTGTTTGTCCTGTTTCAGGGCTATACCTACGGAGCGATGACAGATGACAACGGCTACTATTCGCTCAAGCGTCCGGAAAAAGGCGGAACTCTCGAGTTCTCTTGTCTCGGATATGAGACCAAGCGTGTGAAGATCAACCAGCACGCGAAGTTGGACGTGGCACTTGTTGAGGCAAAGGAAAGTCTGGATGATGTCATAGTTACGGGATATGCTCCAATCCGTAAGGAAGGATTTTCTGGAAATACCACGAAAATCAAAAAAGATGAGCTCATAAAGGTCAATCCGAACAATTTCATATCGGCAATCCAGACATTCGATCCTTCTTTCCGAATAAAGGAGAACATAAGCGCAGGCTCCAACCCGAACTCCGTCCCCGACGTGACCTTGCGCGGACAGACCAGCGTATCTTCGCTTGATGCCTCGGACATATCCAAGCAGTCACTCAGCGGAAGCGCTAACCTCCCGATATTTATACTCGACGGATTTGAGGTAGACGTCCAGAAGATCTTCGACCTCGACCCTACTCGTATCCATAGCGTCAACATTCTCAAGGACGCGGCTGCCACGGCACTCTATGGTTCACGGGCTGCAAACGGAGTCGTTGTCGTCGAACTCCGTTCCCCACAGGCAGGTCAGCTCCGGCTTCAGTACAACACAACACTCACCCTTGAGGTCCCTGATCTGTCGTCATACAACCTTATGAACGCGAGCGAGAAACTTGAGGCAGAGAGGCTTGCCGGGCTCTACGACAGCTCGACACCTTGGGTGGATTCCTACACGGACGGATACTATCAGAGGATGAATAACATCATCCGTGGCGTGGACACCTATTGGCTCGCGCTCGGACTGCGCAACTCGTTCAACCAGAGACACGCGATCTACATCGACGGCGGAGAGAACGATGTGCGCTGGGGAATAGAACTTAACTATTCTGGGAACAATGGCGTCATGAGGCATTCGTCGAGGAACGTAACCGATGCCGGGTTCTATGTCGACTACCGCATAGGCAAGTTCCAGATTAAGAACAAGTCAACATTCTCGTTCAGCGGCAGTTCCGACCTTCCTTTCAACTCGTTCAGTGACTACTCCCATCTTCAGCCCTATATGAGGGTGTATGACGATGACGGGAACTATCTGCGTCGGCTCGAAAGCATCGACGGCTATTCCGGCTCACTTGTTAACCCTCTGTACGAAATCAACAACTATCGGAGCTACAGCAAGTCGGAGTACAACGAGATCATAGACAACCTTCTTGTCAACTGGGATATAATCAAGGGACTGCGCCTGCGGCTTCAGATGTCGGCTGCCATAAAACGCAATAGTTCTGAGACTTACAAGGATCCGGCCTCATCGTCCTATGGTACGGGAAATCTCGCGCTCAACGGAGATAAGAGCACGACTTCAGGGGATAGCAACAAGCTCGACGGTACGCTCCAGCTGATGTACAATGCCAGTATCAAGGGGCATAATCTGAACCTGAACCTCTCGACCAACATCCGCACGACCAAGTACGAGACCGAGTCCGCTTCTTATCAGGGATTTCCTGGCGGTGACCTCACTTCGACCAACTACGCCTCGCAGATTGTCGGCAAACCGTCTGTGAGCGACAGCCGCACAAGGCTCGTTGGCTTCCTGCTCACGGGTAACTATACCTGGAACGACATCTACTTCGCCGACCTCACGGGACGTCTCGACGGCTCCTCCGAGTTCGGCTCCAATCGCAGATGGTCGATGTTCTGGGCAACCGGAGCCGGCATCAACATCCATAACTACGACTTCCTCAAGAAAAACCACGTGATTTCCACTCTCAAATTCAGGGCATCCTATGGACTCACGGGAAAGACGAACTTTTCGCAGTATGCCGCCCGAAACCTCTACAACCTTGACACAAGCTCATGGTTCCCGACCGGCTATGGCGTTTTTCTCTCGCAGATGGGCAATCCTGACCTGAATTGGGAACGTACCTACCAGCTTGACTATGGCGGTGAGCTCGGACTGTGGAAGGACAGGGTACACCTCAAGGTCTCAGCCTATAGCCAGCGCACTGTGGATCTCATCACCGACTTTGCGCTTGCCTCTTCCACCGGGTTCTCGTCGCATAAGGAGAATATGGGCGTTGTGAAGAACAACGGAATCGAAATTGATCTCCGTGTCCGCATCTACCAGGATCGTGACTGGTTGCTGTCAGTCTTCGGAAACTTCGCCAGAAACCGCAACACAGTCGTCGAGATTTCAGAGGCCATGCAGGCCTATAATAGGAAAGTTGAGGAAATCTTCAAGAATTACAATCCTGCGACAACTTCCGACAGCCAATACTCGAAGCCCTACCTGAAGTACTACGAGGGTGCCTCGATGACCGCAATCGCCGGTATGAAGTCCCTCGGAATCAGCCCCTCCAACGGAAAGGAAATCTTTCTCAAGCCCAACGGCGAGGTTACCGACAAATGGGCGGCGGAGGACTGGCAGGTAATCGGCGACACCGCCCCGAAGGGCCAGGGATCCTTCGGCCTCACGGCGGCATGGCGGCAATGGTCCATATTCACCTCATTCCTCTACCATTTTGGCGGCGACGCTTACAACAGCACGCTCGTTGATTATGTGGAGAACGTGAATCTCGCGAAGGAAAACGTTGACCGCCGAGTCCTTCTTGAACGCTGGCAGAAGCCTGGGGACATCACCACCATGAAGGACATTCGGGACAGAAATGTCACCACAGGCGCCACTTCGCGCTTCGTTCAGAAGGACAACACATTGCAGTTCAGCTCCATAACCCTGAGCTATGACTTCAAACCAGAACTCTTGCGCAAGGCACATATCGGAATGTGCCGACTCTCCATCGTTGCAAACGATATCTTCTACCTGTCTTCGATACGCCGTGAACGTGGACTTTCGTATCCATATTCCCGTTCGTTCAGTTTTTCGATGAACATTTCATTTTAAGTAAGAAGGAGGCTATATGAAAAGGATGTATTCAAGAGCACTGCTCATTTTCACAACTGCCGTTCTAGCCCTTTCGTGCGACTGGTTGAACGTGACTCCGTCCAACGCGGTTGACGAGGATGACCTCTTCAAGACAGGCTACGGCTGCCGCAACTCTCTTAATGGTGTCTACCTGAAACTCGGAAGCACAGACCTCTACGGGCGAAACCTCAGTTGGGGACTGCTCAGTTCTGTTGCCCAGGAATACCTCACCGACGACTCCGCCCAAGGCTCGAATGCTGCGCAGATATGCAAGGATGGGGCGGACTTCGTTTATAACTCATCGACCACACGTCCGATTATCACCTCGATTTGGGAAACCTCCTACTCGGTGATTGCTAACTTGAACAAGATAATCGAACATATAGATGGAATAGATGTCCGCGAATTTGCATATGGTGAGGACGAGCGCGGGCTCATAAAGGCCGAGGCATACGCCCTGCGTGCGATGCTGCATTTTGACCTTCTGCGCCTCTTTGCTCCTGCCCCTGCGACCAACCCGTCCGGGACCTATATTCCCTATAGGGAGGAATTTTCTTCCTCTATAGGAGAAAAACTATCCGTTAAGTCCGTGATTAATAAGGTGCTGCGCGATATTTCCCTGGCAGAGCCGGTTCTTAGGAAATTCGACGTCGAGACGCATCCCGAGGCAATGTATGCCAGCAAGATGACGGAGCCTACCACTGAAATGAACGCCCGCTATCGCTTCGACAGCAAGATTTACATCGATGATATGGGGCAGTTCTTCTGGTATCGCGGGTGGAGGATGAATTACATGGCTCTGATGGCACTGAAGGCACGCGTCTGTCTTTACGGCGGCTCTGGTTTCTACCCCAATGCCAAAGCTGCGGCATACGAGGTCTATGACGGCTTCTACCGCACTAGGAAATGGGTCGGGTTCACCTCGCAGGACAATGTCGTGTGCCAAAAAGACTCACGCTATACAAAACTCTCCGATGACGTACTTTTCGGCGCCTACTATCGTACTCTTGCAACTGATTACGATGCCTCGCTCTTCGGCTCCGACAACAATGTGAAATACCCTCTTGCCAACATCGACGCTCTCTTTGCAAGCGATAACACTGGCCTCTACAAGGACTGGCGCATGAATTACACGCTCGCGAAGACCAACTCGTCCAATACTTCGTGGTATACACTCAAGTACAGTGTCTCCACCGAGCCTGAAGTGTCTGCAATCGAGAATCCTATGGTTCCAATCATGCGCATGAGTGAAATCTGCTACATCTTGGCCGAGATTGCCGCATCGGAGGGGAAGGTTTCCGAGGGGATCTCATATCTTGAGACTGTCCGTAAGGCTCGTGGTGCGGAACGTTCGCTGTCCTTGACCGTCACCACCCCGGAGCAGTTGATGGACGAGATTGTGTTGGACGCGAGAAAGGATTTCTTGTGTGAGGGAAATATGTTTTATATGTATAAACGTTTGAATTATAAGGAATTGCCGAGTTCGTCGCACCCTGGAGCGCAGAAGGATGCCTCCGCTGCATATGTTTTCCCGATTCCGACGTCCGAAAGTCCATTCTAATGGAAACACACCTCCATCAGAATGGGCGTATGCCTGTTTAACTCCACTCGCTTTGTGACAGATGGTGGTCTCTATCAAAAATGGAATTATTATGAATAGTATACAAAGAATATCAATTTTGCTCGCATTCGGTGCCGCTGCGTTTGTCGGCTGCAAGGAGGACACGCTCAAGACCTATAGCGGCGAGAATTATGTGCATTTTAAGCCTGACGCGAATGATGTGGTCGCGGCTGAGTATAATTTCGCGGCGGGGGAGACCACCAGAGAGACTGAGTATAGCATCCCTGTTGATGTCCGGCTCTGGGGCTTTCTTCCGGAAGACGACTTCAGTTTCACGACAGAGATTGTCGCAGACGGAACTACAGCCGTTCCTGCCGACTATGTGCTCCAGCCGCAGCAGATCTTCAAGGCGGGGGAGGCCGAGGGCAAGTTTCATATTACGGTAATGCGCCGAGAGAAACTCCTCGCCACGGACTACAAAATCGTTGTGCGGATGGTTTCCGCTGACGGGGGGCATGTCGTGGCTCCATCGGCATACACAACGGTCACGATAAGCGTAAAGGATGACCTCAGTTCCTTGAAACCGCAGTGGTGGGCAACGACGAAGGCTCTCGGAAGCTATTCCGACATCAAGTTTCGTGTCTTCAACATCTATCTCGGTCATTTCCTCAAGAATCTCAACGGCTACACGGACATCACATTCAAGGAAGAGGCCCTGAAATTCAAGGCCTGGTGGAAACAACAATGGGACGAGGGCAATTACAGATATTATGACACCGACGTTACCACTCCTCTCTACGACACAATCCCTGACTGATTAGATAACGCGACATGAATATAAAGAAATACCTCTCTCTCTTTTTTGTGATAATCTTTGCGGTCTCCTGCATGACCGACAAGGGTAGCTACGACTACGCACAGACAAACGAGGTCACGTTCAAGACCGTCCTTGAGGGCTTCACATTCACCTCTGGCGAGAATGTCGAGATCACGGCTCCGGTCGAGTTTTCTGAACCTTTTTCGAGTGATTCGGAGATTGACAATGCCTTTGAAATCAGCTGGTACATAGGTGAGGAATGCGTGGGGACAGGATATAAACTGAAATACAGTTTCGATAGGAGCGGCGGCTATTCCCTGATTCTGAAGGTCAGGAACCGCAGTACCGGCGAGACCTACCTCAGCGGAACCTACCCGATAAACGCTAAAAGCGCGGTGGGTTGGGGCTGGATGGTCCTGAGTGCCGACAAGGACGACAATTCTTGCCTGTCGGTCATTTCCCCGCTAACCAACCATGTCTATTCCTCTCTTGAGAAGGATATCGAAGGGGGGCTTGGTACAGGTCCGAAGTCCCTTAACTACTACTATGTCCTCGGCTCAATCTCCGGATCATATATCTCCGGACTTCCGAAGGTCATCGTGAATCAGTCTAGCGGCACCGTCACCATTGACGGCAACACTCTTCAGAAAGACAAGTGGCTGCGCGATGAGTTTGAGAATGGCTCCGAGCCGGAACCGGATCTTACGCTCAGTGCCTTTGCCTGGAAACATTCCTACTACCTGATTTTCTCGGCCGAGGGCAACGTCTACCTGCGCTGTATGCCGATAACGGGTGGTTACACCGAGATTCCCTACTACAATACATACTCTTCCATGCCATACAATTTTGACCGAGAGGTGCGCATAGGCGCTGTGGCTCCGTTTCACAATGTCACCTATTGGGCCGCAGATGAGGAGAATGTCCTGATGTACGATGAACTGAGCTCCCGTTTCCTAGCCTTCGTGAAGGGAAACTACGGCGACAGTTACGATTCTTACAGTCCCAAGGTCGTCTACTTCAGCTATTATGATGCCGGAGGCGAGTTTGACCCTTCGGTTCCCAAGGTCGACAATCTCGGCTCCGGCACTAAATGCCTTGCTCTCGGAGCCTACGAAATTGTAGAGACCGATCCGGAAACCAAGGCATTGGACTTCTATCCGACCTACGTAGCCCTGCTGGACTACGGGGGAACTGGCGACTACCACGTTTACGAGTTTACGGTGCACCCTATGGGCTCCCGCAGCCATACGATTACGGCAAACACCCACACGCCTTTCTCTGGGGCATCCATCCTGAAGACAAACTCTATTGTGCTGATGTCCACGAACTTCACGAAGAATCCTTACTTCTACTTCACCGATGGCGACCGCAATCTCTATGTCTACAGCATGGACGCCCGCGAGCACAAACTTCTCTACACCGCCTCTTCCCGCATCACCGGCATATGCCCGAGTCCCGTAGACTGCCCGTTTTCCAACTACGGAGCCAATAGCAAGGTCCCGAATTTCCGCCTTGCTCTCGCCCAGGAGGGAGGAAAGATAGGCATAGTCGATGTCAGTTCCCCGAAGATGGTACGTCTGTTCGAGGGTTTCTCCGCCGATGTGAAGATTGACGAACTCTCCGGTTTCGGTGATATAAAGTCGGTGGTCTGGGCAACTAACTACGAGGGCGAATACTGACGGATATATTTGATGAAGATGACGTATAGATGACAGATTTTCAAAATATTAGTGGTTTTTATGTTTAATTCTAAATTTTTCAAACAAATGAAAAGGTTATCTTATTTTCTTTGCGCCGCCCTCGTGGCATTTGGCGCAGCAAGCTGCGAAAAGACTCCAGAGGTCGTTGACTTTCCGGTAGTGGGCCCATTGACTTTGGGTGGAACGTACGACACTTATGCACATGGAAGCCAAGGTTGGGTTGAAGAGGATTTGCTCGGAATATTTGTAACTTCAGATGGAGTGACACAGTCAAACCTCCAGTATGCGCCTGTTGAATTCTCCAAATTGGAAGAAAGCCAGTATGTTCCAGGAATGTATATCTATGGTGACCCTGTGCTTACAACGACATTCAAAGCTGTTGGTGAACAGGCCGGTTTCAAGCAGGGAGAGCACCATGTTTATGCCTACACTCCTTATGCTGCAGGAAATAGTGATTATACGGCCATTGCACTTCCTGACAATAATATTCAGGAATACAAGAAAGGTCTTTCTTCTGCAGATAAGAAATATCTGTTTGCGTATGCAAAACTTGCCGAGCCTCTTTCAGAGTACACGGCGGAGGCTCTGTCTTTCGGCAAATTCAAGTCTCCGTATTTGAATATCACTATCCCTTTCCCAACATTTAAAAGCAAGGAATTTGCAGCGACAGACAAGGTAACAAAGCTCACAATTACATCAACTGTTGACATTGCGGTTTCAAATGCGGTTATAAATCTGGAAACAGGAGAAATTTCCGGCACTTATGGAAAAACGATTGAGCTGACCTTCCCTGATGGTGGTCTTGAACTTGGAGACAATCCTTTCTCTTATCCTACATTCCAGCTTTCCGGGTTTGCTGATTGGGAAACAGCGCAGGTAGCAGACTACACTTTGAAGATTACGATTGCAGGTGTTGAATATACGGCAACTGGTAAGCCTGCTGACAATAAGTATATGAAGACTGAAGGCAATGTCAATATGTGGAATGCTTTCACTGTCGAATAGTCTTCCATTTGCTTGCGTCCGCATTGCCGGTTTTCTTTACATTACGACAGGAACTGTTTGAACGGAGAATCTCCGTGCGGACTCAAAATCCGATAAAATCCGACCCGAATAACTCCAGGCCGGATTTTTTGTCTTATATTTGTGCCACAAACCATAACTGCAAAACAAATGGCCAAGCTTACAGTTCCGCGCCTGAGAGCCGGAGAATCCGTACATTCAGTCCTGTCCGATGCCAACGCATTCGCGAATATTCCAGAAAATCACCTCGACTGCCTGAATTGGGCGGAGGAATATCCCTATAAACCGGAAGTTTCTTTTCGGATTTTCCACAATGACGAGTTCCTGTTTCTCGAATACAACGTCCGCGAAAAATGCACCGCGGCACTTGAGTTGACGGACGGGAACGATGTCTATAGGGACAGTTGTGTCGAGTTCTTCGTGCAGCCTGAGGGCGACGGGCACTACTACAACTTTGAGTGGAACGCCATCGGGACGCTCTGCATGTCGCGCCGCACCGGTCGATTTGACCCCGTTCACGCTCCCAAGTCAGTCCTCGACAGCGTTCTGACGTCCTCAACCTATGGCAGAAAGCCATTTGAGGAAATCAAGGGGGACAATGCCTGGACTCTCCGCATCGCGATTCCGGCGTCAGCCCTTTTCTGCGGAGAACTCAAGACCTGGCATTGCGCCCGTCTCAAGGGCAATTTCTACAAATGCGGCGACGCGCTTTCCACCCCGCACTACATAACTTGGGCACCGATTTCCACTCCGTCCCCTGACTATCACAGGGCGGAGTTCTTTGCGGAGATAGACTGCGAGTAACATTTTGTTCAGATATGACCTTCCAATCAAACGACAACTGCCCCAAGGGGGCACCGCAACCTCTTGATCCTCAGGCTGCGGAAAGAGAGACCCGCGTCACCAGAGTTACGCTATGGGGGTCGTTTGTGAACTTGGTGCTCACGGCATTGAAGATTCTTGCGGGCGTGTTCGGGCATAGTGCCGCCATGATTGCCGACGGTGTGCATTCGCTCTCCGATCTCATGAGCGACATCGTAGTATTGGTGTTCATACGCATATCCTCGAAGGCCAGGGATCGGGAGCATGAATTCGGACATGGAAAGTTTGAGACGCTGGCCACTGTGATTGTCAGCCTGATTCTTATGGCGGTGGCCGCTAAGTTGGTTGCCGGAGGTGTGGCGAGCATACGTTCCGTGATTGAGGGCAACGTCCTTCCGAAGCCGGGCTGGATTGCCCTTGCAGCGGCTGCAGTGTCAGTGGTTGCGAAAGAGATTCTCTATCAGGTCACGGTAAAAGTCGGCAAGGAAGTGGACAGTCCGGTGACGGTTGCAAATGCCTGGCATCATCGTTCGGATGCGCTTTCTTCAGTCGGTTCTTTTCTTGCCATCGGGGGCGCGATTGTTCTTGGACAAAAATGGACGGTCCTCGACCCGATTGCCTCTTGTGTGATTGGGGTGATGATTGTCGTTGTCGCGGTGAAGATGGCGGTGCCGTCCCTTCAAGAACTTCTTGACGTGTCCTTGCCTGAGGATATTGAAAGGAGCATCATGGAGACAATTGTTTCCGTTGACGGAGTGAAGAGCGCCCATGGGCTCAAGACCAGACGCAACGGAACATCGGTCATAATGGAGGCCCATATTGTTGTGGATCCTCAGATTTCGATTTTTCGCGCACACGAGATTTCCACTGAGGTGGAGCGGGCTATTAGGGGGAAGTTGGGGGCGCAGACTCAAATTTCTCTCCACATCGAACCATCTGCCGATGCAGAATAGGGAGCGGATTGCTTCGTTGCATCGTTTGCCAAAATCCTCACAACCGTGAGGTTGCTGCGGTTTTAGCTTCACGTTGCGCCTTGCACTCCATCTCCCTATTCCACATCGGCGTCTCAGCGTTGAATGTAGGGAGCGAATTGTAGTGTTTATGAATAGGATTGCCGGGACATTTGAATAAGATTTTTGAGGATAGATTTCTTTTCGAAGAGGGAGCATACTGGAGTATGTGACTGATGAGAAAAGGAATATAGACCAAAAAGATATTCAAATGACGTCGTCTCGTTCGCGGATATCACGTATACGCAGCTGCATATTGGAATTGCCCCGGTAGTAGTTCTCCACGATGGAATAGCAGATGTCAAACGGATTGCCGGCCTTGATGTAATCAAAAGCTCCGGACATGTTGAAGCCTATGGCGGATATGTGACGCCCTGGGTTGTTCTCCTCGATGAGTTCGAGTTTCAGATGCCCTCCCTCAGCTCCGACCTTGCGTCCATTGCCGTTGTCGTAGATGTTCTCGGTGAAGAATACCGGTGTGGCGTTCTCCGGTCCGAACGGCTGGAACTGCTTGAGTATGCGCAGGAACTTCGGTGTAATCTGCGCGAAGCTTATCTTTGCGTCGATGTTCACCACCGGCACCTGCATCTGTGGGATAATCTTTCCCGTAATGAATTTCTCGATTCGCTCGCAGAACGCCGGCAGGTTCTCCTCCCGCAGTGTCATTCCAGCGGCGTAGAGGTGACCTCCAAAATTCTCCAGAAGGTCCGAGCAACTCTCGATGGCCTCGTAGAGGTCGAATCCCGGGACACTCCTTGCTGAGCCGCTAACGAAACCATTGGCTTTGGTCAGTACGATGGTCGGTTTGAAGAACGCCTCCACAAGCCTTGATGCCACGATTCCGACCACGCCCTTGTGCCATGAAGGGTTGTAGACGATGGTCGCGTTGCCAAACGAGAGACATTTCCCGTTCTTGACCATATCCAGAGCCTCTTGGGTGTTCTGTCTGTCTATGTCCTTGCGCTGGGTGTTGTAGCGGTTGATTTCCTCTGCAGCCTCGACTGCTGTCTTGTCGTCCGTCGCAGTGAGCAGTTTCACCGCCACTCCTCCGGATTCCATTCGTCCGGCCGCGTTGATTCTCGGCCCGATCTTGAATACGATGTCGTCAATCGTGAGGTGTCCAGGCTCCAGCCCGGAAAGCGATATCATTGCCTTGAGACCCTTGCATGGATCCTCATTCAGCCTTTTGAGCCCGAAGTGCGCAAGAATCCTGTTTTCTCCGGTCACGGATACGAGGTCGGACGCGATGCTCACCGCAAGCAGATCAAGCAGGGGCTCCAGAGATTCGGACGCTATGCCGTGTGACTGTGCGTAGGCCTGTACGAGTTTGAAGCCGACTCCGCAGCCTGAAAGGTCGTCGAAAGGGTAGTGGCAATCCTCTCTCTTTGGGTCGAGCACCGCCACTGCGGCTGGGAGTTCGTTTTCAGGGAGATGGTGATCGCATATAATCATATCGATGCCTTTTTCCGCAGCATACCTCACCCTCTCTATGGCTTTGATTCCGCAGTCGAGCGTTATGATTAGAGAATATCCATTCTCCACGGCCCAATCTATTCCTTTCGTGGACACGCCATATCCTTCGTCATAACGGTCCGGAATATACGAACCTACGTTTGAAGTTAGCCGTGACAGGAATGAATATACCAGAGACACGGCAGTGGTCCCGTCAACGTCATAATCTCCGTAGACGAGAATCTTTTCCCCACCGTCCAGCGCTCGTTCGACACGCTCTACCGCCTTGTCCATGTCCTTCATCAGGAACGGGTCGTGCAGCCTTTCGAGCGACGGACGGAAAAAGGCACGCGCTTCTTCAAACGTATTCACGCCCCTCTGAACCAAGAGTTCGGCCAAAACCGGGTCTATTCCGAGTTCAGAAGAAAGCTCCCGCACCTTTGATTCATCGGCGCTCTTGCGTATTACCCATTTCTTTTCCATTGTCACAAAGATACTCAAATAGTTTCAGAATTAAGAATAAATGTCGTAATTTTGTGCGATTTGGCGGGGTCTCGGAAGTGACGTCGTCGTGTGGTGAGATTGAAATATATAAACGAAGAGATATGATTACACAGGAATTCAACGAACAGGAACAGCAGCGCCGCGATGCGTTAGGGAAACTTCGCGAACTCGGAATCGAGCCTTATCCGGCTCCGCTCTATCCGGTCAATGCGACAACGCGGGAGATAAAGGAGGGCTATGATGCCGAGAAAGGTAATTTTTCTGATGTCTGCATTGCCGGACGAATAATGACCCGCAGGATTATGGGCGCGGCGTCGTTCATCGAACTGCAGGACGAGACAGGCAGGATTCAGGTGTATGTGAAACGTGACGAGATTTGTCCGGGCGAGGACAAGACAATGTACAACACTGTCTTCAAGAAGCTCCTCGACATCGGCGACATCATAGGAATCAAGGGGTATGCCTTCATCACCCAGACAGGCCAGCTCTCCATCCACGCCAGGGAACTCACGCTCTTGAGCAAGTCCTTGAGGGTGCTCCCTATTGTGAAAGAGAAGGACGGCGAGGTTTTCGACGCGTTTTCGGATCCGGAACTTAAGTATAGACAGAGGTATGTCGACCTCATCGTGAATCCGCAGGTGCGCGAGGTCTTCATCAAGAGGAGTCAGATAATAGCGACGATGCGTGAGTACTTCAATGCGGCCGGTTGCCTTGAGGTTGAGACCCCTATCCTCCAGGGCATTCCGGGCGGTGCCACTGCGCGTCCGTTCATCACCCATCACAACGCGCTCGACATTCCTCTCTATCTGAGAATTGCCAATGAGTTGTACCTTAAGAGGTTGATTGTCGGTGGTTACACGGGAGTGTATGAGTTCGCGAAGGACTTCCGCAACGAGGGAATGGACAAGACCCACAACCCGGAGTTCACCTGCATGGAAATCTATGTGGCCTACAAGGACTACATCTGGATGATGGAGTTTATCGAGAAGATGCTTGAGAAGATAGCCTTCAAACTTCACGGCAAGACTCAAGTCACTATCGGCGACAAGACAGTCGATTTTAAACCGCCGTATCGCCGTCTTCCGATTCTGGAGGCGATTAAGGAGTATGCCGGAGTGGACATCAGCGGGATGGACGAGGCGCAACTTGTGGAGACCTGCAAGAAACTCCACGTCGAGGTGGACAAGACCATGGGCAAGGGCAAGCTGATTGACGCCATCTTCGGGGAATACTGCGAGGAGCATCTTGTACAGCCGACGTTCATCATTGACTATCCTGTCGAGATGTCACCGCTCACAAAGCGTCACCGCGAAAATCCTGAACTTACCGAGCGCTTCGAACTCTTTGTCTGTGGAAAGGAACTTGCCAATGCCTACAGCGAACTTAACGACCCTATCGACCAGCTCGATCGCTTCAAGGAGCAGGCACGCCTCAAGGACGAGAAGGGTGATGACGAGGCTATGTACATCGACATGGATTTTGTCCGTGCCCTCGAATATGGTATGCCTCCGACATCCGGTCTCGGAATGGGAATCGACCGTCTGACGATGTTCATGACCAACCAGCCTACGATTCAGGATGTGCTGTTCTTTCCTCAGATGAGGCCGAAGGATGTGAAATAGGAGTTACTGAAATTTGACAGGAGTTCGTTCCAGGTCATTTCGACCGGAGCGGACTCTGTTTTTGTTTCTGAAGTTTTGATTTGGCTGAACTTTGAGGCCTTTTTGCTTTCGGAGTTGACAAGGTGGATAAACTGGAGGCCGGCCAGGAGCGATCCTCCGTCCTTGGAGGTCTTGTCACCAATCATCAGTGTTTCGATCGGGGTGGTACCAAGGGCCTTGCAGGCGTTGAGGAAAACCTCCTCGCGTGGCTTCAGACCGCCCAGCGCGGGGGATTCCCAGACGGCGTCAAAGTCGGCTTCCGACAGACCGATGGCCGCGAGTTTTTCCGCAGCGAAACAGTAGTCCGAAAGGACAGCGAGCTTGTAGCCCCTCTTGCGCAGGATGGCGATGAACTCTTTCAACTGCGGACGCGGGCCGAACTTGTCCCGTATAATCCTGACCTGCTCCGGCATATATCTCCCGTAAAACCACTTCCTGCATCGTTCCGCCCGTTCTTTGGATCCCCTGCCCATAAGGGAGAAAAGCGCGTCATAGTAGTCCGATGCTTTATCAAAATGCCTGTCACACAGCCTTTTCCTGCATTTCCTCTCCGCTCCGAGCATTCCGATGTGCAGCGGATCCGCAAGAATCAGCCGCAAAGGGAAATGACGGGACTCGTAAAGAGTCCCATCCAAATCAAAAACAATTGCTTTTAAGTTCTTTTCAAACATCCTATTTTCACGCTTTTAGTAGCCTATATTCGCTTGTAGCCTGTCCGCATCGTTGCTTGACGCGGAGACATCAATAAGAATCCGTAACTACCTGACGACGGACTCAAGCCAATGGGCATCGACTCGGACAAATCCCTCGACGGGACGCACGGACGGGTTGCGGCGGATAATGCCCTCGCAGTCCTCATAGACGTTCCATCCGATTTTCATTCCGACCATCTGGCCTTTTGATGCATAGCTCATGATGATTGCGCGGCCATCGCCCTCTCCTTCGACTTTGTAGAAGTGGAAGGTCGCGGTGCTGATTTCGTCGTTGTTCTGCTTTTCCTCAAGTTTAGTCTCTTTGCCGGCGTTTGAAGTCATCTCTCTCTTGGTCACCCACTTGCATAACTCTATGACCGCGTCGTCAAGCCCGGCGTCGAAGATGAGCACCTTTTCCATCAGCTCTCCCATGTCGCGCACGAGCCGGAGAGAGTATCCTCCCATTGCCTTCGTGTGGTTGGTGATGGCCTGCATCTGTGTTTCCGAGATTTTCCCGTCCGGCACGAGCCAGAGCATCAGCTTCTTCTGAGGGTCGTGGTAGAGCGTCTCGTACCGTGACAGATTGACCGTTCCACAGTGGGGACATTCCCAAAGGAACAGCGCCCCGTTCTTTACCTTTTCCTTGAGTTCCGGATTATCCGCAGTGTTGATGCTTTTGTAAACCGTGATTTCTGTCGTCTGCCCGCACTTGGAACAGACCCCGTTTGCCTTTGCCGTAAGTGACATATTTTCGTTATTTAGAGTGACATTTAGAGTGACATTTTTGAGTCACTCTAAAATGAATTTCAGATTCCAGGGAGTTATGCCTTTCTCAAGACTCCGATGTCTATTTTGAAGATTGATGACTTTTCATCCCATTGGTTCTGTTCGTTTTGCAGGAACATCAGCATATATATTGGGATGTAGCAAATCTTTTCTGCTGTGCGGATGTTCTCGTTACAGAACACGTAGGCTCGGTCTATGTCATATTCGGGATTTGACATGACGTTCGAAAGCGCGTTGTGGCGGTCGTAGTCCTTGCCGGATTTTATTTCTATCGGCACCGTTTTCCCGTTCTCCTCAATGACAAAATCCAGTTCTCCGGACTTTTTGTTATTATAGTAGTAGAGCGGAAATCCGTGGGCAGTCAGTTCCTGGGCGGCGAGATTCTCGAAAATGGAGCCGAAGTTAATGTTCAAATCTCCAGACAGAATCTTTGTCTGTATCCCTTGCGCATACTGGCAGGCAAGCAATCCTACATCGTTCTGGAACAGTTTGAACAGGTTCCTGTTTTTCGAGAGCACCAACGGTACCTTCAATTCTGAAACATTGAAGGTCGGTAGAGCCACGCCGGCGTTGCTGAGCCATAGAAATCCGGGCCACATACGGTCAAATTTTCTTCCCTCGTTCAGATTCTTGAGGATGAACCGTTTGTTTTTTGTATTCAGTTCGGATGGAATCATATCGAAGATGTCGTTTATGAGGAAGCGACTATCCGTGTCGTATTGTGTTATGTCTTCGCGGTATAAGCGTAGAATGTCCCTTTGCTCGGCAGTGACTCTTTGCAGGTCATTGGTGTCGAGATAGCGTTGAACCACGGCCGGCATTCCTCCTACGATGAGGTAAAGCTTCATCAGTTCCAGCATTTTTCCGTGCACGAAACTGTCTACCGATTCCAATTTTGTGAAATTCTCTCGCAGTCTTTCGATAATATCTTGATTTACCCCGACAGCAGACACGAATTCTTCAAAATCAATGGGATACATATCCCGTATGGACATATATCCGACGGGGATGGAACGTATGCCCTTCATCTCCGTTCCGAGCAGTGAGCCGCTGAGTACATAGCGGTATGTCCCGTCTTCCACAAGAAACTTGATCCATGTCACGATTTCGGGACAATGCTGCACCTCATCGAAGAATATGAGCGTCTTTCCTGGAATCAAAGGCTTGTCTGCGATGGACGATAGCCTGAAAAGCACGTCAGACACATCCTTTGCTCCATTGAACAGACCGATTGCTTCAGGCTTCTTGTAGAAGTTGATTTCGACAAAAACTTCAAAATCCTGATTTCCAACGTGCCTGATTGAATATGTCTTGCCGATCTGCCTTGCTCCCGTAACCAGCAAGGCTTTCTTGTCATTGGTAAAAAAGTCGTGGAGAAATTTGTATATCTTTCTTGAAATCATAACCTGTTCCGATTTTCCAATGCAAAAATAGACCAATTGTGCCGATTTTCCAACTTTTTTTCCAATGTAATTCTGACGAGTTTCGCCCTCTTTTTCAAGAATTACTGTTCTTCGGCCCAGATGTAGACCTTGTCGGAACGGCGGAGACGGGTAGCATGAGAAACGGTTGCAACCTCACGCAATCGGTCGGTGTCCTCCGAGAAGTCAATCGGGACGGAACAATATGTTCCTTTAGAGGCGGAGGATACGGGTTTGAGGTCCACTCGGATTTCCTTGACTGTGGTCTCCACAACTCCGGTTGTCGGTCCCATTATGAGAATGCGGTCGCCGACCTTGAGCGTTGCTGACTCAATCAGAATCTCAGCTACCGAGAGCTTTGCAAACCAGTTGGTCACCTTGCCGGTGTAGACTTTTCTGCGTGTGGCGCGGCTGCCGTAGACTTCGCTCCACTCTCCGAGGCGGGCTCCCTGATAGTAACCGTCCCAAAACCCCCGGTTGAACACCTCCGTGAGTTCGGCCTTCAGGGCAGCCGCGAGTTCCGGCGTGTAGTTATCATCTATGACCGCATCTGCCGCCCGTCGGTAGCAAGAGGCCACTTTTTTGACATATTCGGCGCTGCGTGCCCTGCCCTCAATTTTGAAAACCGTCACACCCGCGTCAATAATCTTGTCCATGAACTCGATTGTGCACAGATCCTTCGGGGACATTATGTATTTGTTGTCGACAAGAAGCTGGTTGCCGGTCTCAAGATCCGTGACTTCATAGCCCCTCCTGCAAATCTGGTAGCAGGCGCCGCGGTTTGCCGAAGCTCCGTAGGCGTGCAGGCTAAGGTAGCATTTCCCGGAAATTGCCATGCAGAGGGCTCCGTGGGCGAACATCTCGATTTCCACAAGGCGTCCCGAAGGACCACAGATGTGCTCGTGGACTATTCTCTCGTGTATCTCTTTGACTTGATGGAGATTCAGCTCCCGAGCAAGGACGATGACGTCGGCGAACCCGGCGTAGAAGCGCAGCGACTCCACGTTCGAAATGCTCAACTGCGTGGAAATGTGTACCTCAATGCCCAGGCTGCGGCAGTAGGCTATGGCGGCCATGTCGGAGGCGATGACAGCCGTGATTCCCGCTGCCTTTGCTGCGTCGAGCATCTCGCGCATCGGCTGGAGGTCTTCTTGGTAGAGGACGATGTTCAGCGTCAGATAGGATTTCACCCCGTTGTCACGGCAAATGCGGCAGACCTCCGCAAGATCGTCGGCAGAGAAGTTGTTCGCCGAATGCGAGCGCATGTTGAGGTTGCCCACCCCAAAATAGACGGAGTTCGCCCCTCCTTGAATCGCCGCATACAGACATTCAAAATTGCCTGCCGGCGCCATTATCTCCAAAGTATGTTTCTGATTTTCCATAAATCCGGGTTATATTGCACCCGCCTGGATGCACAAAACATGCAAATTTACTCAATATTCCATTATTTTCAGCGTGTCGGAGAAAAATGACCATGTTGGCGGACACACATTATCACGCTATGTGATTTCTTTTGAATAATTTGCAAATAAAATCGCATTCGCCCGTGCGACTAGTTATAATATTATTTAAAATTATGAATAATTGTTATAACTTTGCGGTATGACAATGAATACGACAATATTAAGAATCGGCAACAGCAGCGGAATCATAATCCCGTCGGCTATTATGAAGTCCCTTTCACTTTCTGTGCGGGACAAAATCAGCATCTGCGAAGAGAATGGGAAAATCACATTGCGTAAACTGCTTGATAACAAGGCAGAAACGCCATTCTCCGCATTGGACGTATGGTGTGACGAGAATGGGTATGGAGGCGAGGATTCTTTGGGTGAAGCCTTGGAATATGTGGAAGGAATAAGGGCGGACAGGAACAATAAGGAAATTCCGCAATGGTAAAGAAAGCGAAAAAATATCTGATAGATTCGGATATTCTCATTGCGCTGCTCCGTGATCGAGAAGGCAAGACGGGACTTCGGCAAAAGGCTCTTGATATTGGCTTGAAGAACTGCTATGTGAGTTCTATTTCGCTTGCGGAATTGTCTTCGGGCGCGTATAGAATGGCTTCGGAGCGTGGATTGTTTGAAGTCGAGTTCGTGAAAGGCATATTCAATATCCATCCGTTCGGACTCAAGGAATCTGCCGATGTAGAGTGTTTCGGAAGGAATAGGGCATTGCTGTATGGCGCAGGGATCCCGATAGATGATATGGATCTTCTGATCGGGTCTTCCGCTCTTGCCGGTGACTTCATAATGGTAACACACAACACACGTCACTTTTCCCACATTCCGCACCTGAAGATTGAGGACTGGTTGAAATGAACAGCTTCTAAATAAAATTGTTTAATCCGTCGGCTATCCTAATCCTGACGGGTGATGCAGGCGCCGAGGGCGTTGAGGCGAAGGTCGATGTCTTCGTAGCCTCGGTCAATCTGCTCGATGTTTGAGATTACGCTTGTGCCCTTGGCGGACATTGCCGCAATGAGAAGGGCTATGCCGGCACGGATGTCTGGGGAGAGCATATTGCCTGCCTTGAGGCTGATGCGGTGGTCGTGACCGATTACAACTGCACGATGCGGGTCGCAGAGGATAATCTGGGCTCCCATGTCAATCAGTTTGTCCGTGAAGAAAAGCCTGCTTTCGAACATCTTTTGGTGAATCAGCACGCTACCCTTGCATTGCGTTGCCACCACGAGCATCACCGAAAGAAGGTCCGGAGTGAGACCAGGCCATGGGGCATCGGCAATGGTGAGGATGGAACCGTCGAGGAAAGACTCTATTTCGTAGCATTCCTGCTCGGGGACGAAGATGTCGTCACCCCTTTGCTCTAGTTTTATCCCGAGACGCCGGAAACACTCTGGAATAATGCCGAGGTTGTCGTATGACACATTCTTGATCGTGATTGAACTGCGGTTCATGGCCGCCATTCCGATGAAAGACCCAACCTCAATCATGTCGGGGAGTATAGTGTGCTCCGCTCCGTGGAGTTCGCTGACTCCGTTGATTGTCAGGAGGTTCGATCCTATCCCTGTGATATCCGCCCCCATCGCCACGAGCATCTTTGAGAGCTGCTGCACATAAGGTTCGCAGGCCGCATTATAGATTGTAGTAGTTCCATCTGCAAGCGTCGCTGCCATAAGGATGTTCGCCGTTCCGGTGACCGAAGCCTCGTCCAGCAGCATATAACAACCCTTGAGATGATGCTTTTTCTGTCCGGAAACCGCTTCCTCGCGAGCGAATTCGGCGTTTGAGCCGTCTGAGGAGAGGTAGAATGCCCGGAGTTTTTGGTCATAAGAGAGTTCCGCACCAAGATTAATCATTCCCTGAATGTGGGTATCCACTCTCCGCCGTCCGATTTTGTCTCCTCCCGGTTTAGGAAAATATGCGTGTCCGAAACGGGCGAGCAACGGTCCCACGACCATCACCGAGCCTCTGAGCCTCGCACATTTGCGCACGAACTCCTCGCTGCTTATGTATTTTTCGTCAAGATTGTCCGCCTTGAAGGTGTAGACGCCCTTTTCGTGCCTCGTGACCTTTACACCCATGTCCTGAAGTAGCAGAATTAGGTTTTTAACATCCAGGATTTCCGGGACGTTGCTGATTTTCACCTCATCCCGCGTTAGCAGCACCGCACTGATGACCTCAAGAGCCTCATTTTTCGCACCCTGCGGCATGATTGTCCCGCTTAATTTGTGCCCGCCTTCAATTACAAATGAACTCATATAATGAAAAATTATTTGAAACATATCGTCCCATTTGGGCTTACGATATGAAACTATTTTTGCCGATAGCGTATCAACGAATGCAAATTTAACGAAAATATATTATAAGACAACGCATTTGCCGGAATATGTGTGGTCCGCAGGATTTTGAAAAATGAAATATTTGTACTAATTTTCCACGATTTTTGGGCCTTATCGCAAAGAGGGCGTAAAGCAGAGTGAGTGTAAGATGAAAAGGTTATTTTATATATTGGCGTTGCTCTTTTGTGAGTCCGTGATATGTTTCTCGGCGTTTGCCCAGACACGTACGGTCCGCGGAACTGTGACTGACAGCGACGGAGTGCCTATGCCGGGCGTGAGCGTGATGTTCGGGAGCGACGGCAAGGTGGGAACGGTGACTGACATTGACGGGAAGTGGGCTCTCGGGCTTTCGGGGAAGTCACAGGTGATTGTGTTTTCGTTTCTCGGGATGGAGACTCAGGAGGTGAAGGTCGCTGATGGACAGAAGGTTATCAATGTCACTATGAAAGAAGCCGGGACGATGCTCGACCAAGTGGTGATTACCGGCTATACACAGACATCTACAAAGAAAATGACAGGCTCCGTGGAGGTGCTTACCACCAAGGACCTGATTGACAAGCCTCAGTCGTCAATTGACGCGATGCTTCAGGGGCAGCTTGCCGGAGTGAGCGTGAGCGCGACTTCTGGGCAGCCGGGACGTACTCAGGAAATCCGCATCCGAGGTCAGGCAACCCTCACCGGTGATCAGAGCCCTCTGTGGGTGGTTGACGGCGTGCCTCTTCAGGGCGGAATGCCGAACGTTTCCGACAGCCAGCTCAAGACCGGCGGACTGGAAGATTTCCTCATCAATGGTGTCGGAGACATAAATCCGAATGACATAGAGAACATCTCCATACTCAAGGATGCTTCCGCAGCGGCCATTTACGGTTCACGCGCGGCGAACGGAGTCATCGTCGTCACGACGAAACGCGGCTCTGACGGCCCGATGCACGTGAACTATTCGGGAAACGTGTCCGTCACCTTCCGCCCGCAGAGAGATGCGGCTCTGATGAATTCTTCGGAGAAGATTGACTGGGAGCAGGAACTCTGGGACGAGTTTTCTGCGGAGCGCTTTGGGGGGGGCAAGACATATCCTGTCGTCGGAATCGTCGGCATGGTGCGCTCCGGCTACGGGAAGTATGCTGCGATGGCCGGGGACAAGGATGCGCAGGACAAGTATCTTGAAGGGCTGAAATCCCGCTCGACCAACTGGTTCGATGAGATCTTCCGCAACTCCGTCTCCACGAACCACCACCTCAACATAAGCGGAGGTTCAAAGAAATACAACTATTATGTCGGGATTGGCTACACCCACGATGCCGGACTCCTGATCAGGGACGACTACAACCGCTACAATCTCAAGTCCAACTTCACTTTCACTCCGAACCGGATTCTGAAGCTCGACCTCGGACTTGACATCTCCCGGCAGGAATCGAAGGCTCCGAATCTCAGCGACGTCGATCCTTTCAGCTACGCCTATTATGCGAACCCTTACGAGTATTCCTACAACGAGGACGGCTCCTATCGCGCCGACGAAACATGGCAGGTGCTGAACCAGGCAAACGGAAGTTCCGTCATGCCGGTCTATAACAAGGGCTACAACATAATGCGGGAGCTGAACGAGACTTCGAGCAAGACCGGAAACTGGGCGAACACCGCACGCGCCGGAGCCGAGGTCAAGTTCCTTGAACAGCTCAAGTTCGTGGGGCTGCTGTCCTGGTCGTTCGCCAACAACCGAACGGAGAAAATCAATCCGAAGAACAGCTACGCCGCATGGAGTGAGATGCTGGACTACGACAAGTCCTTCAATTCGAGCCTGTGCTATGGTTCCATAATCCAGAATTCCCTCACCCGCAACTCCTTCATCGCCCGCGGTCATCTTGCCTATAATCAGGAATTTGCAGGTGGGGCGCACGCTCTGTCGGTGATTGCCGGAGCTGAGGTTAGGGGAGAGAACTCCAACACCCTCTATGCCAAGAGGCTTAACTATGACTCCAACACCCAGACCACCTCTATGCCTCAGCCGCCTACAGGCAAGAGCCAGCTTGAATCCTGGCTACGCGAGGTCGAACAGCTTAGCGGAGAGTACTGGTCAAAGAGCCGCTACGCCTCGTTCTACGCTTCCGGTGACTATTTCCTCCTGAACCGCTACATACTCAACTTCTCCTTCCGGACCGACGGCAGTTCCTATTTCGGGAGCAAGAAGCAGTTCAATCCGACTTGGTCTGTCGGTGCGGCATGGCACATCCAGCAGGAAAAGTGGATGCAGTGGGCCTCAAGTTGGCTCGACAGATTGATTCTGCGTGCCGCCACGGGCTTCACCGGCAATATCAACAACGGTGTGGCGCCGCAGCTCGTGATGAGCTATTGGCAACAGCAGTATAGGAAATATGACGGTGAGTCGCTTGACATCGCCACCTTCTCAGGCACTCCGAACCCGAACCTCGGATGGGAAAAGACTCAGGACTACAAGCTTTCCCTTGAATGGGGACTTTTCGGCGAGAGGCTTTCCGGTGTGATTGAGGGCTACAAGAGGGTCAGCACCGACGTCGTCGTCAGCTCACGCATCCCGAGCATCACCGGTTACACCTACCAGAAGTACAACTCCGCCGACATCTCGAACAGCGGCATCGAGTTCACTCTCAACGGCCGGCTGCTCGACACAAGGGACTGGAAGATAAACGCTTCCGTGAACTTCTCCTACAACTACAACATCGTCACGCGCTACGACAGTGTCGACAAGATGACCTCCTCCACCCGCTACTGGGTGGGCTATCCGGTCAATGCCCTCTTTATCGGGAAGCTTGACGGATTGAATTCCGAGGGGCTTTACAAGTTTGAACTCCGTCCGGATGCGGAAATCACCAAGCTTTCCGACTACCAGAACGCGGACAACTACCGCTTCTACCTCGGCACGGGCACTGCTCCATACACCGGCGGGTTTAATCTTAGTGTTGCATGGAAAGGATTGAGCCTCAGTTGCTTCGCTGCCTATTCCGCCGGAGCGAAGACATTCGAGAATCCAGCCGTTCCGGGGTCATACGGTTCAATTACCCGAACCGGGGCTGACCCTGAGCGTCCGCAGACTGTCTACAGCGACCTCTACACCAACCATTTCAACGTGCGTCGCGACCGCACCGACCGCTGGACGGAAACCAACAGGAACGCGAAATATCCCCTTATCTATGACGCCTATGGGACTGCCTACAATTTCGACCGCGACAATCCGTTCAACAGCGACATCATTAGCGGAGCCTATGTGAAGGACAACTCCTATCTGAGAATAAAGAACATAATCCTGTCTTATTCGCTGCCTCAGTCTGCCGTGAAAAAGATGAAGATGACCTCGTTCCGTATGAATCTTTCGCTGAACAATTTCTTTACGTTTACGGACTATGACGGCCTCGATCCTGAGACACCGGGTGCAGTTTATCCGGTGAGCCGCAGCGCCACATTCGGACTTGTGATAGGATTCTAAAATTTTGAATGACAATGAAAAGACACACGATAATATTGATGTTCGCCCTCTCTGCCTTCCTCTCCGTAGGCTGTAAGCGTTTCCTTGACGTGAAGCCGCAGGGAAAGGTAATCCCTCAGACCGAGAGCGAGTATGCGGCTGTGCTGAACTACCGTTTGAACAATATCGAGGCGGGAGCATACGACTATGCTGTTGGAACTGCCGCATGCATCTCAATGTATGAGGGCTTCGCGGACGATTTCAACGCAAACCTTGCCGTCGGCAATCTTCCGATTTATGCGGGAACAGACTTCAACAAGCATCAGGACATCTATCGGGACCTCTACGCTGTCATAAAGGACTGTAACATCATCATCGAGGCAATGGACGCCAAGGACAGCGACGAGGCACGCATGCTCTCCGCGGCCTGCAGGGGTCTCAAGGGCGTGAGCTACTATCAGCTGATGCGCAACTACTGCAAGGCCTACAAGAAGGCTTCGGCAGAGAATGAACTGGGGCTGTGCATCGTGGATGCCTTCGACATTGAGTACTATCCCGAGCGCTCGGACCTCCACACCACGGCGGACTATGTGGTGAAGACGCTTAAATCATCAATTGCATACGGCATCTCAGACCCGAAATATATGTTCACTGCTGACGTCGTGAAGGCCTATCTCGCCAAAACCTATTTCTGGATTCAGGACTGGTCCGAGTGTCTTGCCTTGTGTGAGGAACTGGTGAAGATATATCCCCTGGAGGTTCGTGCGGCCTACATCGCTGCAGTGAACAGCGAGTATGAGAAGACCTCGTCCGTGATTATCCGTTCGCACATCAACGACAACAACACTTCTTCGGCTTCAATCCGCAGTCAGGCCATCGCTGACCTGCGCTCCCGTCCTCTCTCCGCGTCTCTTGTGAAACTGTTCGACGCGAAGGATGTCCGTCTGGAGAATGTCTCGGGCAAATGGAAATGTCTCAAGGAACCGTCTGTGAAGCTTCGCTCGGCCGAACTTTATCTCATGATTGCCGAGTGCCAAGCTCACCTTGGCCGCTCTTCGGATGCTCTTGAGACTCTGAACTTCATTCGCTCGAAACGTGTTGAGGGATGGGGCGGATGGACGGAGGCTACTCTTCCGGAAGTCGATGCTGCTCAGAGGATTAAGGTCGATGCCGAGGGTAAGCCGCTCACGAGGCTGATGTCCGCGATTCTGAACGAGCGCCGCATGGAACTTTTCGGTGAGGGCGACCGCTGGTTCGAACTTAAGCGAAACGGAATGCCGACATGGCGGATAATCAACGATGCGACGGGCATATACCAGAAATACACGATGGAGGAATATATGTACACGTTCCCGATAAATAAGGACGACACGGAATTGAAGGATTACATTAAACAGAATGAAGGTTATGTGGAATACAGTAGCAAATAGGTGGCGTTTCGGCGCTGTTCTTCCAGTGTTTGCGTTCGTGGCTTTTGTTGTTGCGGTTTCGTCTTGCGGCAACTACGACCCTCTTCCGCCCAAGACAGAGGCAGCGACTTCCTACTACATCCCGGCCCCGGAGACCCCGACCCAGGACGAAATAGACGAGATGAAGGCCGAACGGGATGAGTACAGCAAACTGACAAAATAGTCTACGATTATCTCGAAAACAGATTTCAAGTTGTTTTAATTATTAAATGTTTATGCGTATGAAAAAGATTACTATCGCATTGGCAGCCGCGCTCGCAGTTCTGAGCGCCTGCGAAAAGACCCCGGCTCTTCCGGTGGTACAGTTTGACAAGACGAACTACATCCTGCCGGCTGATGAACCGGTCACGGTAAAGGTTGTTTCTGATGTCGCTCTCACAGACGATGTCACATTCACCCTCGGCGGAACAGCTGTAAAGGATGTTGATTATACCGTTTCTCCGGAGACGTCAGTTTCTTTTGCAGATGCTGTTGCGGCTGAGATAGTCATAACTCCTCTCAACAACCTTGAAGACAAGAATATCGTGCTTGAACTCGCGGCAAAGGCCGGCTCTTTCACAGTCGGGCAGAATGCCAAGGCAACTGTTGTCATCACTCCGAAGGAGAAGGTATATTGCAGCTTCGAGAAAGCCGGTGTGCGGCTTGCCGGCACGACCGAGCGGACAATTGCCCTCAAACTTGTCGGAGCCTCTACAGGAGACAAATTCCAGGCATCAGGAGAACTCAAGATTCCGTTCACAGTTTCCGGGACGGCCGTTGAAGGCACTGATTATGAAATTGTCGGCGGAGAAAAGTTCCTTGTTGCGGCAGACGGAGCAAAGGTTGCCACTGTTAAAATCAAGTCAAAGCACGAGACAGCTCCGGAGACCATTCCGACATTGACGCTCAACTTTTCCGCCAGTGACAGATTCCTTGCAGGGGTGAATGCTTCCACGGAGATTATCTTTGGCGGTGTGCTTCAGTTTTCTGAGATTGTCGGAAAATGGGCCTATTCAAGCTACCCGCTCAAGGATGACCCGGAGGCAGACAAGAGCACATTTGATGCGCTTATTGATGATGCTGGTGACACATGGGAAAAGAATATTCCATGCAAGAACACGGAGAATGATGTTGTTGAATTTAAGACTGTTGAGGGGAAGAATCATCTCGCAATTTCCGGCACAGGAGATATTTTTGACTTTCTTGCTGATGCTGAAGTCACAAAGGTTGAGGCTTATCCATATTCGTGGTATTATTACTACCCGGCAAGACCCTGGGATAATTCAGTGTCGCTTACATTGTCAAAGGTTAATTATAACTTTAACAAAACGCCGGTTGACTATAAAACAGGAACAATTATTCTTAATCTCAGCGAAGACGGAGAGACGCTTGATTTAGTGATTCCGGCCTCAAGTTATGACCCGATTAACGGAGATTACTTCAAGGCAGTCCGTTCTGCGTATGATGGTCTGGTCTGGACGATGTACGTTGAATCAGGATATTGGGACTGCTACTATCAGTTCAAGAAAGTCGCTGAATAACCAGTTCAAAGATTTTTCGCTTCGCTCAAAATGACAGTTTGAGTCAAGGCAAAGAACAAGAGAAGCGCCTCTGCTGCAAGTTTATGCAACAGAGGCGTTTGTCATTTCTTGTAGATAATACTCAGCCCGTCGCGCAGGGGGAGTATTACATTCTCGACCCTCGGGTCGGCTGCGACCATCTCGTTGAAGGCGAGTATGCCTTGAGTCTGTCTGTCCTGTGAAATGGTCTCGGCGCAGACCTTGCCGTCCCAGAGGACGTTGTCGGCAAGAATCCAGCCTCCGGGGCGGACGAGCGGGAACACCAGATCGTAGTAGTCGCAGTATTCGCGTTTGTTCGCGTCAATGAATACCATGTCGTACTGCCGGAATACTTCATTTTTAAATTCCTGTAGCGTCTTCTTGCAGTCCCCGATGTGGAGTGAAATCCTGTCACTCACCCCGGCCCGTTCAAAACCCTCGCTAATCAGGTCCTCAAGCTCGTCGTTGAGTTCCAGCGTGTCAAGATGTCCGTCCTCAGGCAGCGCCGAGGCAAGGCATATAGAGGCGTAGCCGGTGAATGTCCCAAGCTCCAGCACGCGCTTCGCCCCGCTCATCTTCACGAGCATTCTCAGCAGTTCCCCCTGCACACACCCGGAGAGCATTCTCGCGTGGTTGGTGCGGATGTTGGTCTGCTTCTCGACCCAGCGCAGCGTCTCAGACTGCTGTGTCGAATGCTCCCTGATGTATCTGTAAACCTCTTCGTCCATATATCGAATTTTGTATGCCGGCTTGGATGTCAAACTGACAACGACCGCAACGCAGCTATTCGCTTTTTAGGCAATCCAGATTGTGCGGATCATGCACATGAATAAGAGTCCGCGTCCCGTCAGCCTCAATCCTAAATAGTTTCTGATTGGTTTTAGGACTGCGCAGCCCGCCGCATTCCTTGATGTAGGGTCCGAGCTTTATGTAGTTGAAATTCCGTGCGTCAATTCCGGAGGGCACCTCGTCCCGTCCCGAATACCACCCCGTCTTTAGACCTGGCCAAAGTTTCCGCACCCGAATCGCGCACAATTCCACCTCCTCGGGTGAATTGTCTCCTCCCATAAAACAAACGCAGGTCACGCACGGCGCATAATCGCCCACGACTGTGTCCAGCCCGCTGAAATCCTCGCCGTTCCCGTCCGGCAGCACCCCGCAGAGAACCTCTCCGGTGTCTTCCCAGAGCCACTGGCTGTGACAGCCCTCGCAACGGTTCGGACACCCGGTGATGTTTATGGCAAGCGTCACCTCGTCAGGAATCTCCTGACATACAATGTCATAGTTGTAAAATTTCAGCATTCCGCAGTCTTTTCTATCTCCCCATGATCGTGGGCGTAGTAGCGTCTGGAGGCCTCAGCCTGCCTTGCTGCAGAGAAGTTGCTGACCCTCTTCATGTAGCCGATGATTCGGGTGAGGTAATCCACATTCTTGCTGTGGCACTTCGGGCACTCGTGCAGATAGCGTTTGTCGATGTGTCCGCAGTCGTTGCAGATTGTGTTCGGGATGTTGAAGGTGAAGTAGTTGCAACCCTCGTGCGCGGCCACCTTGAGCAGCTGCCTGTACTGCTCCTTGCTCAGATGCTCGTCCAGATTCATGTGCAGCGCCGAACCTCCCGTGAGATGCTCGATGTACTTGCGCCCGTGGAGACGGAACTTATCGATGATGTTGAGAGAGTCGTCCTCCACGATGTAGAAGTAGCTGTTGTAGCAGTCACGCGGGACCATATACCCGTCTTCCCTGTCCCACTTGGCGTGTTTCACGCCCACATTTTCTGCAGGAATCATCTCACAATTGAAGAGAGTTTCCTTCGTGCGGTATTTCTTGTTATACTTTTCCATCACGCCGAGAACCTTCTGCACGAACTCGGTATATTGAGGATTGTCGGTAATCGGAATCCCGAGGAATTCTGCGGCTTCCACCATGCCGTTGATGCCGACCGTGAGGTACTGGCGGGCGATGTTGATGTAGCCGGCATCGAACAGCGGCAGCATGCCCTTGCTCTGGAGCATTTTAAGGTTCTCGTTGTAGCCGAGCTGAACCTTGTGCACTGTGTCGGTGACGTCCTCAAGGAAGGCGATGTAGTCCATGCCGTTCTTTACGGCGTACTGGATACAACGGTTGAGGTTGATGGTGAGCACGGACTTCGAGCCTGTTGAAACTCCGCCCGCACCGAGCGTGTAGCTGAACCCGTTGTCCTGAATCTCGTTGCGCAGACGGCAGCAGCTTGCCAGCGAGTCCGCGTTATCACTCATATATGTAAAGAAAGAATGCCCTTCGGCATACATTTCGGCCGTAAAATCGCCCCACTCCTTGTCACGCACATCACCGTCTTTCGTCAGAAGTGACATTGTCTCCACAGGGAAAGTGAGCGGAGTCTTGAGCCTCTCGGCGTTGAACCACTTCATAAACCTCTTCTGAAGCCAGCTCAACCCTTCCCAGTCAGGTTTGCTTCCGTCAGGGAAGTAGAATTCGCCGAACATGCTCTCGAAGTAGTAGCGGTCGTAATAGGCTATGTTCCAGAATACTGCCTGGAAGTTACGCGCTCCCGTCGGTTGGTTGATGGAATAGACAATCTGCTCGAAGCAGTCGGTGATGACCTTGTCAATAGTCCTCTTCTTGAGCGAGAGATCCACCACATCATCAGCTCTCTTGTAGTAATCGAGCCCATATTCCTTGCCGATGAAATAGTTCATGTACATCAGGAACTCCGGAGTTGCGCATGCACCGCTGAGCATGCTGGAGACGATGAATACAAGGTTTACGAATCCGCCGCAGAACGACTTGAGGTTGGTCGGCTTCGTGGAGTTTCCACCGATCGAGAGCGTGCCTCCGAGCAGCCAAGGATACATTGTGATGCTGGCGCAGTAGTTTGCGAGGGACGTCTCGTCATTTTTGTAGATGAAATGGCTTTTGAGCAGCTTTATATACTTGTCCGCGAACTCCTTGCCGTACATTTCCTTGAGACGGTCGCAGAGAATCCTGCGGTTCATCCTGATGAATCCCTTCTTCGGGAGTTCGCCCATCAGGGTGGCGATATTCTTATTCTCTACGTTGGCGTTCGCGTCGAACTTGCTTCCGGTTGCCGGGTTCGTTGAGTTGCAGTAGTCAATGAGGAAGTTCAGTTTGTCGCGCGTGTCTCTGTCCTCGGCATGCCTCTGGCGGTAGAGCATAAACTCCTTCGCCACCTTGAAATACTTTTCGGCCATTAGCCCGATCTCCACCTGGTTCTGTATTTCCTCCACGGTCATTCCATTCGTGAGCCTCACATGGGAGAGTATTGTCGTGAGGTCGTCGTCTGTCGCGAATGCCCCGACTGCAAGAAATGCTTTCCGGATTGCGTTCTTAATCTTATCGACCGAAAAAGGCACATGCTTGCCGTCGCGCTTGATGATGTAAATTTCTGAACTGCCCATAATGTGTTGTTGTTTATTTTAGGTGTCGGATGCACCGACGATGAGTATCAAATTGCTGATAATCATCGTCTTGCCCGCGTTTGTCCTACTTTCCTTCCTTTGAGGGATAACAAAATTATAGCTTGTCATTGAAATAGTCAAGAAATATATGCTCTAATTATTCACAAAGTTATTAACAATGGCGTCTGGTGGCTGCGAGATGGCTTTTTTGCCGTGGATTTGTTTTACAATTTTGAATATATATAATTTGTGACCCATATTTCCCAAGCCTGCGCGCCCCATATGTAGCTTGAGTTTTTTTATGTCGAAAAATATGTTTATGAATAGATGAAATCGAAAAATTTTGCTATATCGATGTTTTGGGCTACCTTTGCCCACCTTTTACGGATGATAGTGTATTAAATTATTGTAGGTCAAATATTTATTATTATGGAAAAGATGAGGGACAGCATAGATTTCAGTTCTGAGAATATTCCGGCTCTCTATCGGAAAGTGCTCTATCCCACATTGTTGGGAATGCTTGCTGCCGTGTCCTACACCATCGCGGACGGAATCTTCGTCGGTCAGGGCGTGGGAAGTGACGCTCTCGCCGCAATCAACATCGCTGCTCCGCTCTTTCTGATATCTTCAGGTCTCGCGCTGATGTTCGGCTTCGGCGGCTCGGTCGTGGCCTCGATTCATCTGGCAAACGGCAAGGAAAAGACAGCGCGAATTGTTACGACGCAGTCCCTTGCTGCAACAGCAGCGGCCCAACTTCTCATCACTGCCCTTGCGCTCATTTTCCCGGAGCATACCTTGCGCATTTTCGGCTGCTCCGACACGCTGATGGCTCTTGCCAAGGACTATCTGTTCGGCTATGCGCCCTTCCTCGTGTTCAACGGCCTGCTGATAGCCTCGGAGTTCTTCGTAAGACTTGACGGGTCTCCGAAGTTCGCGATGGCGGCCAGCGTGGTCGCGTCAGGCATCAACGTATTTCTCGACTGGCTGTTCATTTTCCCGATGAAGATGGGCATTTTCGGTGCTGCAATCGCGACCGGCATAGGCACTGCGATCGGCATGATCATGCTCGTCCTCTACCTCGCGACCCCGCAACATAAACTCCATTTCGTGAGGTTCAAGCTCACGAGAACAGGACTCGGGCTGACGTTTCGCAATATAGGCTATATGTGCAAGTTGGGCGTATCTTCGCTGCTTTCCGAACTTTCCGTAGCCTTCCTCATGCTCTGCGGCAATTTTGTCTTCATCCGTCTCTGTGGCGACTCCGGCGTTGCGGCCTTCAGCGTGGTGTGCTACCTCTTCCCGGTCGTGTTCATGATTAACAACTCCATGGGGCAGGCCGCTCAGCCTATCATCAGTTACAACTACGGCTTACAGCGCACGGACAAGACCCGCCTCGCGCTCAACGTCTCAATGAAGACGGCGCTCGTCTATGGTGTGGTCATAGTTCTCGTCTCGCTCCTCGGCGCCGAATGGGTTGTCAAGATGTTCCTCAAGTCCTCCGACCCGGCCTATCCTCTCGCTGTCAGCGGTTTGCGCCTCTTCTCCGCCGGTTTCATCCCGTTCGCCGTCAACGTCATGGCGATGAGCTATTTCCAGAGTATCGAACGCGCCAAGTCCGCCACCCTCATCACCATCCTTCGCAGCTTTGTTTTCATGGGCGGCGCCTTCGTTGCTCTTCCGCCCCTTCTTGGCATCAATGGCGCCTGGCTCGCCGTTCCCACCTCCGAAATTCTCACCATGCTCGTCGTCCTTCTCATCTTCCGGAAGGCGGGCCCGATATCTTCCGGAAATTAGTCTTCTCCTTTGTGCTGTGACTGCAGGAGTTGTTACATCCGGACTTCCGGGGTCTCGCGGTCGATGTAGAGGATGCCGTCGAGGTGGTCGCATTCGTGCTGGAAGATGACGGCGGTGAAGCCTCCGACGGTTTCGGTGACGTATTCCCAGTCAGGGGAAGCAGCGATGTCTCCCGCTGCATCGGCCATTACCGGCTCATTGCCGGCCTCGGCGCGGAGTGTTCCGGCAGCCTTGGCGTAGCTGATGACCACGGTGTCCCACCTCTCGACGATGCCACGGCGGTCAGGAACGGAAAGGCAGCCCTCCGCTCCGGTGCGGCGCTTGCCCCGTGCTTCGACGATGCGGATGTTCGGATAGACTTCAAACGGGCTGCCCGGTTTGTCGAAGCGCTGCACCGCGACGATTCTGCGGCTCAGGCCCACCTGCGGCCCCGCTATCCCCACGCCATCCTGCTCCGGACTTGTCACCGTCGCGACCATCTGCGAGGCAAGTCTTGCGCAAGGGGAGAGACTGTCCGCGAACATCCGTTCCAAGTCCTCCTCCGCGAAATCAGTGGATAAACTTCTGAGCATCAGTGAGTCTGTGCGGTCATTGATTGTGAGCACGCGCATAATCCCATTTGAATCGGCCGAGTCAATCGTGCGCAGCTCTTCGCGCGTCAGCCCCATGTTTCCGCAGGCGGCAGCAACGGACGCGGCCGCCGCAACCATAAAAATTTTGCCGTAAACTTTCATCTTCCATAGAATTTACGGCAAATATAGCATATCATACGCAAATCCGCGCCAAATTTATAGCAGCCAGCCGGTCCAGTTGTCCGGGGTGATGACTGCGGTTTTATCGACATCGTAGGTTTCGAGAAATGCTTTCGGTAATTTGGTCGAGGATTTTCTTGGGTTGAACTTCATCTCGAACAAGGTGAAGCGTCCGTCCTTCTCTTCGACATAGTCAATTTCCTGTTGCTGAGTCGTGCGCCAGAAATAGCTCTTCACGAAATTGCCGGCATAGTGATTCAGTTTGATTCTCTCGCTGATTACGAAATTCTCCCACAGCGCTCCGGTGTCCTGCCGCATTGAAAGGGGCGCGAAGTTCTGGAGGATTGCGTTGCGGATGCCGTTGTCGTAGAAATATACCTTCTTGCTTTTCTTCAGTTCCGTCTGCAGGTTTCGGTTGAATCCGTTGAGGCGGAACACGACGAAACATTTTTCCAGCAAATCAATGTATTTTTCCACGGTCTTGTTGTCCGTTCCAATGGTTTGGGCTAGTTCGTTGTAGGACACTTCGGATGACAGCTGCAGGGCGAGGGCGGTGAGCAGTTTCTCAAGCAGGACCGGTCGGCGTATGTCCTCAATGGCGAGCAGATCCTTGTAGAGGTAGCTTCCGGTGATGTCCATAAGTATCTTCCTCGACTCTTCGGGACGGGAAAAGACTTCCGGGTAGGAGCCGTAAATCAGTCTGCGCTCAAGTGTTTGTCTGACGGAGAGTAGTCCTTCGGAAGCGTAAATCTCGGCGGAAGAAATCGGAAAAAGGTTGTATTCGAATTTTCTGCCTGTCAGAGGCTCGTTCAGCCTGTTCTGAAGCTCGAATGACGATGAACCGGTGACGAGAAGCTGGACATCCGGGAAATTGTCGGTTATGCGTTTCAAGGTCATTCCGATTCCCGGAACAGACTGCGCCTCGTCAATCATGACAATCCTGTTTGTCCCGATGAGCAGCTTCAAGTCCGATGTGTCTGCGTCCGTAAGCAATGCCCTGGCCTCCGGCTCGTCACAGTTCATTCTAAGCGTTTCCTCGTCCCTATGCTCCAAAATCATCCGGAATAAAGTGCTTTTCCCGACTTGCCGTGCTCCGATGACAACAATTGCCTTTCCCCGGAACATGTCATTCTCTATAACTTTCTGTAACGAACGCCGTATCATACTCTTTCGATGTGAATTTAGGTGAGCAAAGGTAAATAAACAAATCTATAATCCCAAATTTTATATAAATTTTGGGATTGTAATCCTAAAAATAAGGCAAATTTTGGGATTAGGCTCGGCCCGCATCCACGCTGCTGTAGTTTATTCCTCGTACGGCTCGTTGAAGGGCTGGAGGAAGGGGTTTTTCATTCTTTCTTCCGAGATGGTCGTGGCGGGGCCGTGGCCGGGGAGGACGTCTATGCCGCCGTCAAGACAGAGGAGTTTCGTGAAGATGCCCTGCATGAGGGCGGTGTAGTCGCCGCCTGGGAGGTCACTGCGGCCGATGCAACCGGCAAAGAGAGTGTCGCCGCTGAAAAGAACCTTCCACTTGTCGGTCTCATGGCTCGCCACCGCGCTTCCATCTCCTTCTTGCGCGTTGCTCCCATTGTTGCTTTCCTCTGAGGCAGCGGCCTTTCTGAACTCCCGGCACAGGTAGCAGACACCTCCTGCCGTATGCCCGGGCGTGGACAGTACCTTGAACTCAAGCCCTCCGGGCATGCCGGTCATGGTGCCGGTTTCATCAGCCTTGCGGACGTATGCCGTGTTCTCCGAGACAAAAATCCTGTCCCCGTCCTCAATCCACTTAATCCTCGACGAGAAATCTTCCACGTCGGGGTGCCCTAAATTTGCGCAGAGCGCATGGAGTGCCCCGAGCGTCACTTCTTCACCGCGGTTCGCATAGACCGGAATTCCCCACTCCTCGCAGAGGCGGTGCACTCCGTAGACGTGATCCGGGTGGGCGTGCGTCAGCAATATCCCCGAAGGGGTGATACCGTTTTCCTTGATAGCCTTGTGAAGCGCATCAAACTCCGCCTCACTGTCGAATCCGGGGTCGATGATGACACAGGCATTTCCCGCCCACACGAGGTAGGAGAGTTCTTCAAAACTGTTGCAGCGAAACTTTGTGATCCGTATCATATTGTCCGTTATTTTTCGTTAATCTTTCTGGCATAAGAAGAGAATTTTCCCATTTTGACGCAAAAATACGAAAGTAATTGTTAACTTTGCTTGATTATATACGCAAAAATTGCGGACAGTAAGCGCAATTTTTGTGGACTACAAACGCTAAAATATAACAGACATGCATGTAGCTATAGCCGGAAACATCGGCAGCGGAAAGACGACACTCACAAGGATGCTGGCGGCCAAATATGGCTGGAAACCGAGATTTGAATCGGTGGACTATAATCCGTACCTCGCTGATTTCTATGAGGATATGGAACGTTGGTCATTCAATCTCCAGATATATTTTCTCAACAAGAGATTTAAGGACGTCGTGGAGATTTCAAAGAGTGAGGACGTCATAATTCAGGACAGGACGATTTATGAGGACGCCAGAATCTTTGCTCCGAACCTTCATGGAATGGGACTGATGTCGACGAGGGATTTCGAGAATTATTCTGATCTTTTCGACCTGATGATGTCACTCGTCAATCCGCCGGACCTTCTGATTTATCTGCGTTCGTCGATTCCAAACCTCGTGAGCCAGATTCAGAAAAGGGGGCGCGAGTATGAGAAGAGTATACGCATCGACTACATAACCGGTCTCAACGAGAGATATGAGAACTGGATCAAGGATTACAAGAGCCGCCTGCTCATCCTTGACGTCGACCGTCTGAAATTCGAGAGCAATCCCGAGGATTTTAGCGAAATTTGCGACAAGATAGACGCCGAACTTTTCGGTCTCTTTAAATAATAAGGAGTTTCCGGAGCCTTTTCCATTAGTGGGTAAGAGGTTCCGGACATTTGTTTCACCGGGAGAACGAAAACAATGTTTTCCCATAAACCCCAAATTATGGATAAAAGATTGACAATCATTGACTTTGTGGAGAAATACACCCGTCAGTTCGCTGCCAACACGTTCCTCCGCGAAAAAGTGGACGGAGTGTGGACGGAGACATCCTTCGAGCAGACTCGCAAGGAAGCCTACCGCATAGGTGCCGGACTGATGAAGCTCGGACTTCAGAAAGGTGACAAGGTTTCCCTTCTTTCCGAGGGACGCAACCTCTGGCCAATCACCGAAATGGGCATTCTCTATGCCGGTGGCGTGAATGTTCCGCTCTCAATCAAACTTGAGGAGAGCAATGATCTGATTTTCAGAATACGTCACTCCGACTCGAAGTATGTGATCGTTTCCGCGTCTCAGCTTCCTAAGGTTCGCAAGATTATCGGCGACTGCGAGGCCGTGGAGAAGGTTATCGTGCTTGACGAGATAAAGGAATACGGCCCGAATGAAATGTGTATCACTGAGATACAGAAAATGGGCGACGAGTTCCTTGCCTCTTCACCGGAGGAGTTCGTGACGCGCTACAAGTCTGTCGGGCCGGACGACTATGCGAACATCAGCTACACCTCCGGAACTACCGCCGATCCTAAGGGCATCCTTCTGACGCACCGCAACTACACCGCGAATGTCGAGCAGGCGCACTCCGTAATCGGCATAAATGAAGGTGACGTGATGCTCATCATCCTTCCGCTCGACCACTGCTTCGCGCATGTTGCGGGATTCTACACTATGATGTCGTTCGGCGCATCAATCGCCACGGTTCCACAGGGACGCACGCCGATGGAATCGCTCAGAAACATCCCGATGGCAATTAAGGAAACACGTCCGGCCGTGATGCTCTCAGTTCCGGCACTCTCCAAGAATTTCAAGAAGGCAATCGAGGCAGGTGTTAAGGCAAAGGGGCCGAAGGTTCAGAAACTATATGACTTTGCAGTGCGCAACGCCATAGCATACAACAAGGAAGGCTACAACAAGGGCGGCAAGGACTTCTGGAGATTGCCGCTCGTGAAACTCTTTGACAAGATTCTCTTCAAGAGTGTCCGCGAGTCCGCTTTCGGCGACCGGATGAAATTCTTCGTCGGTGGAGGAGCGCTTCTTGGAATCGATCTCCAGAAATACTACTATGCGATAGGTGTTCCTATCTTCCAGGGTTACGGACTTTCGGAGGCAACGCCTATCATTTCGGCCAATTCCATGGAACACCACATCCTCGGTTCTTCGGGAATGGTAGTACGACCGATGGAAATCAAGATCTGCGACACCGATGGCAAGGCTCTGCCTTATGGACAGAAAGGCGAAATCGTAATAAAAGGCGAGAACGTCATGGCCGGTTATTGGAAGAATCCGAAGGCCACAGCAGAGACTGTTGTTGACGGATGGCTTCACACCGGAGATATGGGATATATGCTTGATGATACCTATCTCTATGTGACCGGACGTTTCAAGTCTCTTCTCATCAGCTCCGACGGAGAGAAATATTCACCGGAAGGAATCGAGGAGGCTCTTGTGGCAAATTCAAAATACATTTCACAGGTGGTTCTCCACGACAATCAGGACCCTTACGTGATTCTCCTGATGGTTCCTAACAAGGATGCTCTCAAGGAATATATGAAGAAGGAGCACCCGGAGGTTGAGCCTGATTCCGAGGCTGGAAAGAGAATGCAGCTTGAGAAGATTCAGTCCGAAATTGACCAGTATCGTGCAGGTGGTGAGTTTGCCGGACTCTTCCCTGAAAGATGGCTTCCTACGGCTGTCTGCGTGCTTCCTGAGCCGTTCACCGAGCAGAATCACATGGTCAACTCGACTATGAAGATTGTGCGCGGAAAGGTGGAGCAGGCTTATGAGGACAGGATGAAGTTTGCCTATACGGCCGAGGGAAAGAATATTCTGAACGAGAAGAATATTTCATCACTTTGACGGGGCGAATAAAAGGCGGTCTGCTTCGTTGGATGTCTTGATGAAATCCTCACAACCATAAGGTTGCTGCGGTATTCATCTTTACCATCCGCCTTGCATCCCATCCTTTTCTTCATCCCCTTCGACAAGATAACTTTTTCCGGATATTTGAAATAATAAATATTTATAAATAATTAAAATTAATAATCCAATGAGTAAAAAAAACAGTAACGTTCTGGCGATTGCAATCATGTTTTTCCTCTTCGGAATGATTTCTTTCGTCACTGGACTTCAGAATCCGATGGGTGTCATCGTAAAGGCACAGTTCGGAGCCTCAAATTTCATGTCGCAGCTCGGTAATGCCGCGAACTTCATCGCTTATGCCTTCCTCGGACTTCCTGCGGGAATTATCCTGAAGAAGAAGGGCTACAAGTTCACCGCCCTTGCAGCAGTCGCTGTAGGTTTTATCGGCGTGACGATTTCCTGGCTTTCAGGAGTTGTTGAAAGCTTTGGTGTGTACCTCGCAGGTGCATTCATCTCAGGTTTCTCAATGTGTATGCTCAACACCGTTGTCAACCCGATGCTCAACACTTTGGGCGGCGGCGGAAACAAGGGTAACCAGCTCATCCAGCTCGGAGGCTCAGTCAACTCTCTTTGCGCCACCATCGTTCCGGTGCTCGTGGGTTATCTTATCGGTGATGCTTCCAAGGCGACCATTTCAAACGCAAACCCTGCGCTTTTCATCGCTATGGGCGTCTTTGCACTCGCATTCCTGATTATTTTCATCTCGGTAATTCCGGAGCCTGAACTTGAGGACAAGGCTGACTATGATGAGGAAAATGAGCCGATGACAGTTTCTCTCGGTCATCTTTTCTCACAGCGTCACTTCGTTTTCGGTATCATCGCAATCTTTATCTATGTCGGTGTTGAGGTCGGTATCCCGAATTTCGTGAATCTCTATCTCACTACAGACTATATGCTTCCGGGCACAGTCGAGCACGTTTCAGCTGCCGTTGCCGGAACAATCGTCGGAATCTACTGGCTTTTGATGCTTTGCGGCCGTCTCATCGGTGGAGCCATCGGAGGCAAGGTTTCAAGCCGCGTGATGATGATTTCAGTTTCATCTCTCGCACTTGTGCTCCTTCTCCTTGGAATGTTCCTTCCTGCAACTCTCGTCAAGTTCCCGACCGTTACTTCCGAACTCAAGTTCGCTCTCGCAGATGTACCTCTCAATGTGGTGTTCTTCATCCTCTGCGGATTGTGCACATCAGTTATGTGGGGTTCAATCTTCAACCTTGCAGTTGAAGGACTTGGAAAATACACATCCCTTGCATCCGGAGTCTTTATGATGCTCGTTTGCGGTGGTGGTATTCTTCCGCTCGTTCAGGGAGCTGTCGCTGACGCGACTTCAATAATGACAGGATACTGGGTTATTATCGCAGGAGTAGCTTATATGCTTCTCTTCGCCCTTTTCCTTTCAAAACCGAAAACAGCAAAATAATTAATAATTATGGTAGAGTCATTGGAGAAACAGTATGTAGTCGGCATCGACGTCGGAGGCCAGACCACAAAAATAGGAGTTGTTGACGCTCGCGGGCAGGTGCTTGCGCAGACAGTCATCCGTTCAGACAATTATGACGAACCGGAGCCATATCTCGACGAGGTTGCAGCGGCTGTGAAGAAGGTCGTTGAGGAAGCCAATGTTTCCGGCAAAGTTCGCGGAGTCGGTATCGGAGCTCCCAACGGCAACTACTACACCGGTATGGTGGAGATGGCGCCTAATGTCGTTTGGGCAAGAACTACTGCGGTTCCTGTGGCAAAGATGCTTTCAACTCGTTTGAACGGCATTCCTGTCGCCCTTACTAACGATGCAAATGCTGCGGCAGTGGGTGAGATGACCTACGGTGCGGCTCGTGGAATGAAGAACTTCATTATGATTACTCTCGGCACCGGAGTCGGCAGCGGTATCGTCATCAACGGCGAGGTTGTCTATGGTCACGACGGTTTTGCCGGCGAGCTCGGCCACGTGAGGGTTATTCGCAATAACGGACGTCTCTGCGGTTGCGGCAGGACAGGCTGTCTTGAGGCATATTGCTCTGCAATCGGTGTCGCAAGAACAGCACGCGAGTGGCTCGAAATGTCTGAGGAACCGTCTCTTCTGCGCGGTATCGACAACATCAGTTCAAAGGATGTTTACGATGCGGCAAAAGAAGGAGACCCTCTCGCTCTTCGAGTTTTCAACTTCACCGGTCATATGCTCGGCAACGCATTCGCCGATTTCATAGCTTTCAGCGCCCCGGAGGCCATAGTCCTCTTCGGCGGTCTCGCCCGCAGCAAGGAATTCCTCACCGAACCAATCCTTGAGGCGATGAACGGCAATGTTCTAGACATCTGGAAAGATAAGGTGAAACTCGTCTACTCAGCCCTCAAGGAGTCTGATGCAGCCATCCTTGGCGCTTCAGCCCTCGCTTGGGAATTGTAAATGTAAAATTGCCTAAACGGCACGTCTGCGGCGTTGGGCTTCCTGATTTTAATCCTCACAACCATGAGGTTGCTGCGGTTAAAATCCATCGCCCGCCTTGCATCCGCACCATTTATACAATTTTACCTATAGTATATGAAGGGAATGGCTTGATTGTCATTCCCTTTTTTATTTGATATGAAAAGCTGAGAGTGGAAAGCATATAAAAAGATGAAGTGCAAGGCAGCAATTCGCTTTTTAGATGTTTTCCACCCAGACAATGGATTTGTCGCGGCGCCAATAGGACAGCTGGCGTTTGGCGTAGCGGCGGGAGTTGCGTTGGATTAGCTCTATGGCTCGTTCCAGAGTGGTGACTGGGCCGTCTCCCGGGGAGGTTGGACCCCATCCTTCGGTGCTGACTTTGCCGTCAAGGTAGTCGAACCAGGCAAAAATTTCTTTGTAGCCTACTGTTTGTAGGGCAGGGCGGTCGCGAAGGGGAATTAGGCCCCGGACCTCTTCGACCAGGCCTTCATCAATCATCTTCAACACCCTTGCGTCAATGCGTGAATAGAGTTCCTCTTTGGGGCGCATCAAACCGATTTTTTCGATTTCGAAATCGTGACTGCGCCTCGGTGATGTCTTGAAAGACGAAAACTTGCGCCCGGTCATCAGACAGACTTCGAGTGCTCTGAGAACCCTCTGGCCGTTGGAAAGGTCAATCACCTCGCAGCTTTCCGGGTCGAGTGCGCGCAGCTCCTCGGCCAAAGCTCCGACGCCTTCCTCCCGAAGCCGGGCGGTCAGTTCAGCTCTCAGCTTCTGATCCGCAGGGGGGAAATCGTCCAGACCGTTGACAAAGGCATCGATGTAGAACCCCGAGCCGCCACACATCACGAGCCTCTCGTGCCCCATCTCAAGGAGTTCCTTCACAAGGCGGTGTGCCTCAATCTCATAGCGCCCGGCGGTGTAGTCCTCTCCGACTGAATTAGAGTGTATAAAGTAATGCTTCACGGCGGCAAGCTGTGAAGCATCCGGGACAGCTGTCCCAATGGTCATTTCCTTGAAAATCTGTCTTGAGTCGCACGAAATCACCGGCGAACCGTATTCCAGAGCCTTCTTGATGGCGAATTCGGTTTTCCCGACTCCCGTCGGACCCAATATAATCTCAACTTTTCTCAATCTAACTTTATCAAAATGATTCCCCCGATACCTTGAGTTTCTGTTAACAAAAGAGCTATCGAAGTCCAACGCAGCAATCCGCCGTCTATTCGTCATCCCCCTCGTTTTCATCATAGACGACGTCCTCCTCATCCTTATCATCCTCGTCGTCGTCATCATCGTCGTCATCGAAATCATCCTCATCATCCCAGTTTCCCTCTTCCTTACGGATGATGTTGCGCTTCTTGTCCTCCGGCAGGTCTTCGTAGGCCACATACCCGTTCTCGAACTCGATGGGATTAGGCCCCTTCGTCTCCACAAGCGCCGGATACACGATGCCCGGTCTTGCCTCAACCTCGCCCTCGCAGTTCACGAGCACGCTTTTCTTGTTGGTCGTGTCGTAGAAATAGACAAAACTGTCCTCGCCCCTTTTGTGGCAGTCCCCGAGAGTCACCTCGTCAATCGTTCCTTTTCCCAAATCGCTCACACTGTAGCGTGCAATCGCGCTTCCGTCAGGATTCACCGACTTGAAAAGCACAATCTGGTCCATAGGAAAATCCATATCCGCGTGCATTCTCTTGTGGAACGAATAGAGCGAACTTGTCGACTTGAGTTCATAAACTCTCGCAAAGCCCTTCAGCCCGGGCAGGGAAACTCTGTATCTCAATATCATACGACAAATAATGATTATGCGGGAAACCATATTCCCGGAAAACGGCCTCAAAGGTACAAAATGATATGCTATGCAGCCTAAATTTTTTGCAAAAAATGCTAAAAATACCTTTGTTGCCCAACAATTTTGATAACATCGAAAATATGTCTATTTTTGAGGCCGTGCAGGTACACGTAGATATGGCAGAAGAAAACATCAAGGACACGTACAACAGCATTGCAGCGCCTTCCAGAGGGCTTTTCAAGGACAACGGAAGCCGCTTTATCGCGTTGGCCTATCCGGTTGAGACCGAAGCGCAGATTAAGGAAATCGTGGCCTCGTTGAAGAAGGAATATCACGATGCCAGACATCACTGCTATGCCTATCGACTTGGATACAAGGCAGATGTGTTCCGTGCCAATGATGACGGGGAGCCTTCCGGCTCGGCAGGGAGACCAATATTGGGGCAGATAGATTCCCGTGGACTGAGCGACGTTCTTGTTGTGGTCGTGCGCTATTTCGGGGGCATAAAATTAGGCATTCCCGGGCTTATCCGCGCCTACAAGACATCCTCCGAAGATGCTCTGTCGCAGGCCGCGGTTGTCGAGAAGATCGCTGCGGTGAACTATAGGGTCGAATTCGGCTACATGGCTATGAATTTCGTGATGAAGGTGTTGAAAGACTTGAAGATGGAGGCTGGTGACCAACAGTTTGACATGCGCTGTTCGGCCGTTGTCCGAGTCCGCCTTTCCGCCGAAAGGGACTTCCTCTTGCGGATGGGTGATATAGACGATTGTGTGGTTACAAAAATATAAAATGACTATATTTGTAAAATATATGAAGGCCGCAGTTCAGTGGTGAACGGGGGCAAGTATATGAAACTTAAATGGGTATGAAAACAGTTCATAATTTCTATGCGGGACCGTGCGTCCTGCCGGGGCAGGCTGTTGAGGCTGCAATCGAGGCTCTGAAGGACTTTTCCGGAACCGGACTGTCCGTAATTGAGATTTCACACAGGTCGAAAGAATGGGAGGCGGTGATGGACGAATGCCGCTCTCTTTGGAAAGAACTGCTGCATATCCCTGACACTCACGAAGTTGTCTTCCTTGGGGGCGGTGCAAGTATGGAGTTTCTCTATGTCGTGATGAACTTCCTCGAGAAAAAGGCCGGCTATCTTGAGACAGGCGTATGGGCAAAGAAGGCTCTCAAAGAGGCGAAAGGCTTCGCGGAATCAAAGGGTGCAGAGGCGTTCGCGGTGGCTTCTTCGGCCGATAAGACATATTCGTATATACCTAAAGGATATGAGATTCCGAAGGATCTTGACTATTTCCACATCACAACAAACAACACGATCTATGGGACCGAGATAGCATACGACATGGATTGTCCGGTGCCTCTGATTGCCGACATGTCTTCGGACATACTGTCACGGCCGGTTGATGTCTCGAAATATGCGCTTATCTACGGAGGGGCTCAGAAAAATGTCGGCCCGGCCGGAGTCAGCTTCGCCATTATTCGCAAGGATGCTCTCGGAAAGGTGTCGCACTACATTCCGACAATGCTGAACTATCAGACCCACATCGACGGAAAATCAATGTACAACACCCCGCCCGTGTTCCCTATATTTGTGATGAAGGAAACCCTCAAGTGGCTCAAGGAGCAGGGGGGTGTCGAGGCCATCAATAAAATCAATAAAAAGAAGGCTGCCATGTTGTATGATGAGATTGACCGCAACTCTCTCTTTGTCGGAACGGCTGCAACAGAGGACAGGTCAATCATGAACGTCTGCTTCGTGATGGCTCCCGGGTTTGAGCACCTTCAGGATGATTTCATGGCATTCGCCAAGGAGCGCGGGATGGTCGGCATCAAGGGACATCGCTCCGTCGGCGGTTTCAGGGCGTCGATTTACAACGCCTGTCCTGTGGAGTCGGTCCAGGCCCTTGTTGACGCGATGAGGGATTTCGAGACTTTTGTTCTTGAAGAAAAAGACTGACTTCTCTTGTAAGAAACTGTGTTGACTTGTAAAAAGCTGTGATTATGAAGATTCTGATTGCAACTCAGAAACCGTTTGCGAAGGCTGCGGTTGACGGAATAAGGGAAATCGTTGAGGCACAGGGACATCAGCTGTGTCTGCTTGAAAAATACGAGGGACAGGACGCCCTTGTGGCTGCTGTCAACGATGCTGATGCGCTGATTGTGCGCTCGGATAAAGTGAGCTCAGAGGTCATAGAGGCGGCTCCTAAACTGAAGATTGTCGTCAGGGCAGGGGCCGGATACGACAACCTTGACCTTGAAGCCTGCACGGCGCATGGAGTCGTGGCGATGAACACACCCGGACAGAATGCCAATGCCGTGGCTGAACTTGTGATTGCGCTGATGATATATATGTCGCGTAATCGGTTCACTCCGGGCACGGGATCCGAAATTTTGGGAAAGAGGCTCGGGCTTCAGGCCTATGGCAACGTAGGACGTTTGGTTGCGACGAAGGCGAAGGCGTTCGGAATGTCCGTGATGGCTTTCGACCCGTTTGTCCCTGCGGAGAAGATGGTTGCAGAGGGGGTCGAGGCCGCTCAGTCGCTCGAACAACTCTATTCTTCCTGTGATTTTGTTTCCATTCACATCCCGGCTACGCCTCAGACGATCGGTTCAATAAAAGCATCGCTTGTCGGACTCATGCCTAAGGGAGGATGTCTTGTGAACACCGCACGTAAGGAGGTGATTGACGAGGCGTCGCTTCTTGATTTGCTCAAGATGCGTGGCGACTTGAAATATGTTGCGGATGTGGCTCCTGTGGCTGCGGAAGAGTTCGCGGCGGCTCTCGGGAATCGCTATTTCGCGACACCGAAGAAGATGGGGGCGGAGACGGCGGAGGCTAATGTCAATGCAGGCCTTGCCGCAGCACGTCAGATTGTGGCATATTTTGCCACAGGGTGCGAGAAATACAGATTGAACAAGTAGTATGGTAAGAGTGAAACCTTTTGCGGCGCTGCGTCCGCCGCGCGACATAGTCGAGGAAGTTGCGGCAAGGCCGTACGACGTGATGAACTCGGAGGAGGCCAAAGAGGAAGCGGGCGAGAAGTCGCTGCTTCATATCACCAGGCCTGAAATCGACTTCACGCCGATTGTTGATGAACATTCTGAGGCTGCCTATGGCAAGGCTGTCGAAAACTTTGCTCGCTGGCAGAAGAAGGGCTGGCTCAGGCAGGACGACAAGGAATGTTACTACATCTATGCCCAGACGATGGACGGTCGCACTCAGTACGGGATAGTGCTCTGCGCCCATACTGACGACTATGCCGACGGGGCCATCAAGAAGCATGAACTCACGCGCAAGGAAAAAGAGGACGACCGCATGGTTCATGTCCGCATCCAGAACGCCAACATTGAGCCTGTGTTTTTTTCCTACCCGGACGATGATCTTATAGGCTCGATTGTGAAGAAATACATTTCACGCACTCCGGAATATGACTTTGTCGCGGAAGATGGTTTCGGACATCGCTTCTGGGTGATTGACGACGATGACGACATTGCTGCGATTACAAAGGAGTTTTCCTCCGTAAAGGCTTTCTATGTCGCTGATGGCCATCATCGTACGGCGGCAGCGGCCCGCGTGGGAGCGGAGAGGCGCGAAAACAATCCGAACCATACGGGAGAGGAAGAATACAACTGGTTCATGGCCGTTGCCTTTCCAGAGAGCGAACTGAAGATTATGGACTACAACCGTGTGGTGAAAGACCTGAACGGGATGGGCATAGCTGAGTTCAAGCAGTGTCTTCTCAAATGTTTCTCTTTCGAAGGAATGGGGACTGAAGAAGATCGTAAAAAGGCAGAGCGACAGGGATTCCGTAGCTTTGCTCCGATGCACAGACACGAGTTCTCAATGTATCTTGACGGGTATTGGTGGAAACTCAACTATCAGGGCTCTGTCGATGAGCAAGATCCGATCGGCAGCCTGGACGTGACGATTCTTTCCGAGCATGTTCTTGACAAGATTTTGGGAATCAAGGATTTGCGTCGCGATAAACGTATCGATTTCGTCGGCGGAATACGTGGACTTGGAGAAATCGCCCGCAGAGTTGACAGTGGAGAAATGGCTGTCGGTTTCGTTCTCTACCCGGTGTCGATGCGCGAACTTGTGAACATAGCTGACAGCGGGAACATAATGCCGCCGAAGACAACCTGGTTCGAGCCTAAACTAAGGTCCGGGCTGGCGATACATAAATTGGACTGATTTGAAGAATTTAAAAATCATAGAAAGCGCGTTAGAAAAGACGACGGACACAAAGGCCCTCATCATCGGCGTCGGTGCAATGAAACGGACGCCGGAGATGTTCTCCCAATTGTTTCCCGGAAGAACGGCTGTGATTGTGGCTGACCAGAACACCTGGGACATCGCTGCTGAAGAGGTTGCCGGCTCTATGGAGCAGGCTGGTATTCCGATGGTTGAGCCATTCATATTTCAGGATAGGAACATCTTTGCGGAATGGTCATTCGTGGAGGAGCTTGAGGCTGCCTTGGGACAGAGCGACGCCATTCCTGTCGCCGTCGGTGCCGGAGTGGTGAATGACTTGACGAAACTTGTCTCGGAACATCTGGGGCGAAGATATATGATTGTGGCTACAACCGTCTCTATGGACGGTTTTTCTGCTTATGGCGCTTCCGTCATAAAGGACGGGTTCAAGCGGACATTTGACTGCCGTGCCGCTTATGGAATCATTGTGGATCCGGCGGTGGCTGCGAAGGCTCCTAAATATCTTGCGGTTTCCGGATATGCCGACCTTCTTGCGAAGATTCCGGCAGGGGCTGACTGGATTGTCGCCGATGCGATGGGCTGTGAAAATCTGGACGAGTTTGCCTGGCATCTCGTGCAGGACGGGCTGCGTGATTCTCTCTCGGCTCCGGAAGCGGTCTACAACGGAGAAGTACCGGCAATAAAGTCGCTTGCGCAGGAGCTGATACTCAGCGGTTTCGCCATGCAGTCCTGCCAGAGCAGCCGTCCGGCGTCGGGCACCGAGCATCTTTTCGGACACTATTGGGAAATGACAGATCTGAGCTACACCGGCAAGGAGGAAGTTCCGGGGTTTGAAACTGGAAAATCTTTCCTTTCCGAGGGCAGGCGTGTTCCGCACGGATTTGCCGTCGGCATCGGCTCGCTCGTCTCAGCCGCCTGCTACGAATTCTTTCTTTCGAAGGATCTGTCCGCCATCGACATTGATGCTTGTGTGAATGCCTGGCCGTCGTGGGAGAATATGGAGGCGGAAATAAGGCGTGTATTTGTCGATATTCCTAAGGATCAGACGGAAATTGCCGTGAGGGACTGCCGAGCTAAATATCCCTCTCAAGAACAGCTCCGCTCGCAGCTTGACCGCGTCCGTGACGGATGGCCTGCTCTGAAGGCCCGTCTTGAGTCCGAGCTGATGACCCCAAGCGAGCTTCGTGGCCTTCTCAAAACCGTTCATGCCCCGTATGAACCGGAAATGATAGCCGTCTCACGTGCCGGCCTCCGCACTGCCTTCCGGCATATCCCTTACATGCGCGACCGCATCACCGCCATTGACCTCATCCAACGTCTCGGCCTGTTACCTGAACTCGAAACCCATCTCTTCGGCCCTGGTGGCTACTGGGAAGTTTAAAATTTGTTTATGATTTGACACAGGCCAACGGAACTTTGTATGAAAAATCTATGCTTGAAATCATTTTTTTTGTTGGCGGCCTTAATGACCGTCCACTTCGTTGCGTCTGCCCAAATCAAACTGATTGAAAATACTGCTGTTGCGAAATCCGAATCCTTTTCTCCATATGCCCACATTCAAGTTACGGTCAAGGATTCGAGCACGAATGAACCTTTGGACGGGGCGTTTGTGATTATAGCCTCAATTAAGGATACTCTCAAGTCTGTATGCGATGAAAAAGGGAGATGTTCATTCAAGTTAGAGTCCCAACCGGATTCCATTGATTTGATTACTTCGTACCTTGGCTATAAAAGCAGAACTGATAGGTTGGCTTCTCCCAAAGCTTTTTCCGGAGGGTTGTTGGTCGAATTGTGGATGCAGGAGGATCCGTTTCAATTGAACTCGATAATAGTTAAAGGAGATGCTGTCGCGATGGTTATGCGTGGCGACACTACCGTTTTCAATGCGGCTGCGTTTACCACAAGAACCGGTGATGCGTTGAGGGAACTATTGAAAAAGTTTCCTGGAGTTGATGTGCTGGAGAACGAAGTTTTGTATCAAGGGAAAAAGATAGACAGAATCGTTTTCAATGGCAATAATATGTTTGGCAAGGATATGAAAAGTGCTATGGATATGGTTCTTGCTGATGAAGTCAAATCTATAAGTTTATATGAAAAGACAGCTCCTGATGCTCCCACAAACGATCCAGACGAAAAGAAGGAAAGGGTTATGGATGTTAGGACAAAGAAACCGTTTGAGAGTCTTGGGCAGCTGAAAATCGATTCCGGTATAGGAATATATACAGCCAGAAATAACACAGGGAACTATAATTTCAATGCGGCAGGTGGCTTGTCTGTCGGAAGATTCGTCACCGAAGGAAAAACTCGTGTTTTATTCAGTGTAGGAGGTGGACATAATAGTCAAAATTACCAGGCATCCTCAAATGCTTCCAGCTCTCCAGAGGATGCGTTCTTGTCAAGTCTTATTGTCGGGAGGGATATTCCATCAAAGGGCGGTTGGGAGCAGCGTTTGACACTTTCTTATCAAAACCGCAGAAAAAGCGGTGGCAGCCTGAAGACATTCTCGCCATCGGCTATTTGGAAGGAGAGAAGGGATTCGACCGAGAGTATGAATGGGAACTCGTTAAAGTCTGTCGGATATGTAGGCAACGCTTTTTTCAGAAAAGATGGCAGTGTTATCAGATTTAACGGAGTTTTTAATTTTTCAGGCAGTACTATAAATGACCGCATTCTCTCCTCTTCTTTGACGGACGGAACAAAAAGAGGGTACGACCGTCAGTCTTGTGATAGTTCGCAGAACATCTCTTTTTCTGTCCGGGCAATCTGGCAACGGAAATTCAGAAACAGGACAAGCGTCAATGTGAGTTTTAATTTTGATGGCAAGTTCCATAATGGACACGGGAAGCGGATAGACACTACTGCGAATACGATAAGCAGGGAGTGGCTGACAAAAAACAGCAATGGTAGGAGTCTCTTGCCAGCACTTCAGATAGATTTGACGAGAAAGCTTTCATCGAAATCGAGACTTGCATTTTTTGTGGGGACTTCCTATCATAATGGTTGCGAAACGAGCCTATATACAAATGTTTTTGACGGGAAACAGGATGTGAATAATACATACGACTACATCCGGAACAATTTGGAAACAAAACTGACGGCGGGTTATCGCTATGGGAGTTTGACGAATCTTTATTTTTTAGTCAATATCGGGGTAAAGCATATTCTGAATATGAGAACGGAAAGAATAGGAAACCTGCCTGATTGGTCGAAGAATTATCTCCGTCCTGTCGTGGATGCAAATTTGTCACATTCATCATCCGGGAATAAGTTCATCTTGAAATATTCCGAATCGGAGACTGTCCCTTCGTCAAAAGAACTCAGAAACGTTATTGACGACCGAAATCCGTTCTGTCTCATTACCGGTAATCCGGAACTGAAACTTCCAGTGAAAAGGACCGTCACATTGTCGTATGATATGACCTTTCCGTCCAAAAGCATAGTGCTGTCTCTAAAGTCTGATGGCTCCTTATTTTCCAATGCAATGGTTTCAAAGACAAGCTATTTTACGAAGAATACTTTTTTGGAAGAATATGCTTATACAGCATCCGCCGGTTCGGCTCTTGTGCATCCGGTGAATGTTAATGGAAAGTTCTTCAGCTATTCCTCTGTTGATTATAAACAATATTTCGGAAAAATAAAATCAACATTTGGAACTCAGTTGAGCTGGAACATCGCCGGCACCCCGTTTTTCATTTCGGAAGCGGAACATTATAATCTTGACAATCAGATTAGTTTCTCACTTTCATTTGACCATAATTCCGAGCTTCTGACTCTAGGAGTTATACCTCGTGTGACTTTGGGAAATTTGCGCTGTGATGGGACAAAAGTTTATGATTATTTGTCTGCTGGAGGCAGCGGTGAGATGGTATTGAGATTATTCGATTGTGTTGAAATGTTTTGCCGTGTCGATGGGGAGCGTATGTTTTCCACAAGATTGGATGCCGCATATGCAAACTTTTCGCTCGATTTGAAACTCTCATGGCTATTCGGTAAGGATAGGAGATGCAGGCTTGAAGTGTATTGCAATGATGTAACGAACAAAGCGAGCGGTATCACCAATATAGCATTGGATGACTATAGTTTGAAGTCTTGGCAAAACTATCTCGGCAGGAACTTAGGCCTCTATTTCATATATGTCTTCTCCCGACGATAATCCATAACCAAAAGCGCGGCTGAAGGTGAAATTCAGTCGCGCTTTTCTTGATAATCTTGTAGTAAGGAATTGAATAAAAAGATGGAGTGCAAGGCACTCGGTGAAGTCAAATACCGCAGCAACCTGATGGTTGTGAGGATTTTGACAAGACGAGTAACGCGGCAATCCGCTTTTTATTCGATTCCGTCCGTTAGAATGGCAGGTCGTCCTCGCTCTCAGCAGCATCAAAGTCCGTCGGTTTGGCTGCCGAAGAGGTTGTCTGCTGCGGAGCACCGGCTCCGGTCGGAGCCGCATAGCCGGGAGCACCATAGGCAGGAGCCTGTCCCTGAGGCTGGGCACCGCCGGCGTGCTCTATTTTCCATGCACGGATGTCTGAGTACCAGCGGCCGTTGTATTCGCGGCTTGAGAGGTTGAACGAAACCTTGACGGCCTCGCCTGCCTGGAATTTTTCCAGATCCTTCACCTTGTCCTCGCCCCAAACGTTCATGCATACCTGAGTAGGATAGTTCCCCTCCTGGTATTCAATCACAAACTCCTGCTTGGACCATGGACCCCTTGCGGACGTCCCATTCTGGACAGGAAGTTTTGTGATGATTTTCCCTTCAAGTTCGAGTGCCATAGACTATTTCTCCTCGTCGGCCGCCTGCTGTTTTCCTACTTTCTTCACCTCAACATCGAAGATGAGAACTGAGTTAGGCTCGATTCCGCGGTTGCCTCTCTCTCCGTAAGCAAGCTCTGAAGGAATGAAGAATGTTGCCTTTCCGCCTTCGCCGAGAAGACCGAGACCCTCAGTCCAACCCTTGATGACGCGGTTTGCAACGAACTGTGTAGGCTCCTCGCTGTCCATATTGCCGTCGAACTCTTTGCCGTCGATGGTCTTGCCGCTGTAGAATACCCAAACTGTATCGTTAGGCTGCACCTTATACTCGTCACCTTCCTCAATGATTGTGTACTGGAGACCTGACTCAGTCACTTCCACGCCGTTCTTGAGGTTCTCTGCGAGGAACTTCTCACCCTTTGCCTTATTTACGGCAGCAGTGTACTCGTTCTTCTTTGAGAGGTAGCCGTTGATGATGCGTCCCATATCCTCAGGGTTGATTTTGAACTGCTTTCCGAATTCAGGGTCATAGACATTGCCCTCAGCCTTGAGGAAGTCGTTCATACCTTTCTTGAGCTCAGACATGTTGAGTTCTGAGAGATTGTCGCAGAGGTCATTGCCCTTGAGGAATGAACCGAAGTTGATTCCGAGAAGGTAGCTTACTGAGTCAACCTCGGCGTGTGTAGGAAGTTCAACGTCAACCTTGACGTCACTGTTTGACTTGCAGGAAAGTGCAAGCGCGGCAACGAGAACTGCCGCAAAAATTCTTGTTGATTTCATAATACGTATTAATTTTTATGTGTTTTATATCCCTATTATTAAGGTCCGAAAAATCCAAACCGACTGCAAAGATACTTAAAGTTTCTCAATTAAATATGTATTTTATTTTGCAGGATGCAAAAATATGCCTACCTTTAAGAATAATTCGCTCAAATGGTATGATTGATTCGGAAAAACTTTTCGGGAAACTCAAATTGTTCTTCGGCTATTCGTCTTTCAAACCGGGACAAGAGGAGATAATACGCCATCTTGTCGAGGGCAACGATGCATTTGTCCTTATGCCGACCGGAGGCGGGAAAAGCCTTTGCTATCAGCTTCCAGCCCTTTTGATGGAGGGTACGGCGATAGTCATATCCCCACTGATTGCCCTGATGAAGAACCAGGTGGACGTGATTCGCGGGTTCGTCTCCGGGGATGAGGGAGTGGCGCACTTTCTGAACTCGTCGCTCGGAAAGTCGCAGATTGCCGAGGTTCGTGCTGATTTGCTTGCGGGCACGACCAAACTTCTCTATGTGGCCCCGGAGTCCCTGACAAAACAGGAGAATATAGCCTTGCTCAAGGAGATAAAGATATCTTTCTATGCGATTGACGAGGCACACTGCATTTCCGAATGGGGGCATGACTTCCGTCCGGAGTACCGCCGCATCCGCGCCATCGTCGACGATATAGGCCGTGCACCGATAATAGCCCTCACCGCGACCGCCACTCCAAAGGTACAGAGCGACATACTCAGAAATCTCGGGATTCAGGACGCGAAGGTATTCAAGTCTTCATTCAATCGGCCGAACCTCTACTATGAAATCCGTGACAAGCAGGATCCCAAGCGAGACATAATCAAGTTCATACGTCAGAATCCGGGAAAGTCCGGAATCATCTACTGCCTCAGTCGCAAGAAGGTCGAGGAAATGGCAGAACTGCTGAATGTCAACGGGATAAAGGCCCGGCCATACCACGCGGGACTCGATGCGAAGACCAGGGCCGAAAACCAGGACGCTTTCCTTATGGAGGAGGTGAACGTCATCGTTGCAACGATTGCCTTCGGTATGGGCATTGACAAGCCGGACGTTCGCTTCGTGATCCATTACGACATTCCGAAGAGCCTTGAAGGTTACTATCAGGAGACGGGCCGTGCCGGACGCGACGGGAAGGAGGGGCAGTGCATCGCCTTCTACAGTTACAAGGACATACAGAAACTGGAGAAATTCATGCAGGGCAAGCCGATTGCCGAGCAGGAGATAGGGCGTCAGTTGCTGATGGAGACGGTGGCTTACGCGGAGTCGAACAGCTGTCGTAGGAAGCTGCTGCTCAATTACTTCGGGGAAGATTACCTTTTGGACAACTGCGGGGCCTGCGACAACTGTCTGCATCCGAAGAAGAAGTTCGAGGGGTCGGAACAGATGTGTATGGTGATTGACTTGGTGTCGTCGCTTCCGGAGCGTTTCAAAATTGAGCACATAGCGAACATACTTGCCGGCGTGAGCAATTCTCTGATAAAGTCATACAAACATGATGAACTGGAGGCTTTCGGCTCCGGACGCGACCACAGCTTCCGGTTCTGGTGCGCTGTCATCCATCAGGGGATTGTCCTTCATTTTCTTGACAAGGACATCGAGGCTTACGGGCTCATCTCTGTCACGGAAAAGGGACGGAAATATGCCGTGAACCCGACTCCGCTGATGCTTACCGAGGACAGGACGTTCGCCGAAGGGGAGGACGATGACGATGATGCGGCGGCGGTGGCGGTACGTTCCGGCGGTGGTGGCGGTGACGAGACGCTTCTCTCTATGCTGAAGGACCTTCGCAAGGACTTGAGCCGGAGGCTGAAGCTTCAGCCGTGGGTGATTTTCAGCGATGCCGCGCTTGAGGATATGTCGATTATGTATCCGGTCAGCCTCGACGAGCTTCAACGTTGTCAGGGCGTAGGCGAGGGGAAGGCGAGGAAATACGGCAAGGAATTCGCCTCCCTTATTTCCAAGTATGTGGAGGAGAATGAGATAGAGAGGCCGTATGACCTGTCGGTGATGAAGACTGTACGGCACAACTCCGACAACCGCATCACTATAATCCAGAACATCGACAGGCGCATGGCGCTTGAGGACATTGCCGAGGCTCTTGGGCTTGAGTTCGATGAGCTGCTGACTGAAATCGAGTCAATCGTGCAGTTCGGCTTCAAGCTTAACCTGAACTACTACATCGAGCAGAATGTCGACGATGACGTGGTTGACGAGATTTATGAATATTTTCGCGATGAGGCGGAGTCCGATTCTATTGAGGATGCGCTCAAGGAATTGGGGGCTGACTACGAGGAGAACGAGATCCGGCTTGTGCGGCTTAAATTTCTCTGCGAGGTCGCGAACTGACGTTTGGTTGAACAACGTTTCTTGGTCTGTTCTTTGTCTCTGCGATTTTTGGCGAAATCGTCGTTTATGACTAATTTTGCATTCTTTTGAAAAATCGGGTTTTCCCGCAAAAATAAAACTGTTATGATTACATTCGGTTATAAAACCCCGTGGAGCGGAATTGTACGTGCCCTTGCTTCACTTGGCCTGGGAATCCTTGCAGTCACCTATCCTGGTGATGTGATTCCACTTTTGGTGAAAATTTTTGCAGTTCTTCTCGGACTCTATGGTTTGGGAATGTTGATTTTCGCCTTTGTGAATAGAGATGAGAAGTTGTTCTCTCTCTGGCTTTCCAATTCGCTCATCGAAATAGTCGTGGCTGTGCTTGTGTTTATTTTCGCCGGGTTCATAGCCAGAATTGCTGTTGTGCTCATCGGATTTCTCCTTCTTGTGGCCGGTGTCTATCAGTTGATTGCGCTTTTCAGTGCAATGCGGGTGCTGCGTTTCGGCTTCTGGTTTTTCATTCTTCCTATGATTGAGGCGATTGGAGGCGGGGTGCTGATGTTTGCTTCACAATATTTCACTGCGGGGGTAGGCCTTATCGTGGGAATAGCCCTCATCGTTTCCGGATTTTCAGAACTCTTTTCCTCAATCAAAGTTTATAGGGTGGCTAAAAAATATGCCGAAGACACGAAGACTGAGGAGCAGGTTGCTGACATCAAGGATGTGAAAGAATAATAATTTTTAAGATTCTGACAGGCGCATGATACCTCGCGATACGGTGGAGAGGGTCCTGGATGCGGCCCAGATTGTGGATGTGATCGGCGATTTCGTCGATCTGAAGCGTCGTGGAGCCAACTGGATAGCCTGCTGCCCGTTTCACAACGAAAAGACCCCGTCGTTTTCGGTCTCTCCGTCAAAGGGAATCTACAAATGCTTCGGATGCGGAAAGGCGGGTTCGGCAGTGGATTTCGTGATGGAGCACGAGAGCATGTCTTTCCCGGAGGCCATACGCTACCTCGCGCAGAAATATCACATAGAAGTCGTTGAAAAGGAAGAGACGGCGGAGGACCTTGCCCGCAAGCAGCATAAGGACAGCCTTTACATCGTCTCTAAATTTGCTTCTGAGTTTTTTCAGAAGTCGCTTAAAACCCCTATGGGACAGGCGATTGCCTATCAGTATTTCCACGGGAAACGTAAGCTTGACGACGCGACGATTGAAAAATATGGTCTCGGATGGGCTCCGCAGTCGCGCGATGAGTTGAGTCGCGCCGCCCGTGAGGCCGGATATAAGGAAGACTATCTTGTTGAGACAGGGCTCAGCATACGCCGCGACGACGGTTCGTTGGTCGACCGTTTCTACGATAGGGTCATATTCCCGATACATTCCGTGACCGGGCAGGTCATCGCTTTTGGAGGGCGCACGCTCAAGACGGACAAGAGCGTTGCGAAATATGTCAATTCGCCGGAGACGGAAATATATGTCAAGAACAAGTCTCTCTACGGAATCTATTTCGCGAAGAATGAGATTTCCCGTCAGCGGAAGTGCATACTTGTCGAGGGTTATCTTGACGTTCTTTCGATGCATCAGCTTGGAATACTGAATGTTGTGGCGTCGAGCGGAACTTCGCTCACTACGGGACAGGTGGACCTTATAAAGAGGTTTGCGGACGATGTGACCGTGATGTACGACGGTGACAGCGCAGGGATTCATGCGGCTTTGCGCGGAATCGGGCTGGTGCTCCGCGGAGGACTGAATGTGCGTGTCGTCCTGCTGCCTGACGGTGAAGATCCTGATTCTTTCGCATGCTCTCATACTCTTGCCGAGGTTCAGGATTATATTGCCTCACATGAGCAGGACTTCATCGGGTTCATGACAGACATGCTTCTGGGCGAGGCGGGAAATGACCCTCTGAAAAGGGCGGCGCTTGTCAACGAGGTCGCGGACACGATTGCGCTGATTCCTGATCAGATTGTCCGCGCGATGTATGTCCAGACATGCTCCACCAAGTTCGGCATGGACGAAAGCATGCTTTACGACAGGGTGCGACAGTCACGGGATGCAATGCTTCTTGCCGAGAGAAAGCAGCGTGAGCGTGAGGCTGCCCAAGAAGCTACCCGCGCCGGGGACTCCGCTCCAGAGAACAATAATGCTGTTCCTGACACCGCCGAGGTCGAGTTGCCGGCACGGGAACGCCTCCCGGAGGTCGCGGAAATGGTGCGGCTTCGCGAGGAAGAACCGTCCACGGCGTCCGGAGAGCGTGAGATTCTGAGTTTTCTTTTGGAATACGGGGACAATGAACAGAAGTTTGACAGGGACTCCCCGTTTTGGACAGAAGAGACTCCTACTGTGGCGGACTTTATTCTCAATACATTGGACGACAATGGAATGGAGTTTCATAACTCAATGTATGCGAGGGTGTTGAACCAGTACACGAAGTTCTATGACGAAGGCCTTCTGCAGAATCAGATACTTGCTCGGCTGCGCGACAGCGAGGACCCGGAAACCAGTGCCGTCACACGTGATCTTCTCGTGGACAAGTACAATCTGACGGTCAAGAACTTCGAAAACTCGCTGACTTCGGCCGAGACTGTCCTTGCGACATATGTTCCGAAGTCGCTGATAAAGCTTCAGTTGCTCAATGTGGAGCTTGACCTCAAGTCGCTTCAGAAGGAACTTTTGTCTGCGCAGGATGCCGGTAGACAGGAGGAATTGATGCGGAAAATAACGGAACTGAGCAGAATGAAGTCGTCACTTGCGTCTGAGTTTCGAAAATAAAGCTATTTTGTTGATATATAAAGAAATATAGATATGGAAAACAAGGATTACAGAAGACAGCTGGTGACCTGTGCGCTCCCTTACGCGAATGGTCCCGTTCACATTGGTCATCTCGCCGGAGTCTATGTGCCGGCTGACATATATGTGAGGTATCAGAGGCTTCGCGGGCAGGATGTTCTTTTCATCTGCGGCTCTGACGAGCACGGTGTTCCGATTACCATCAAGGCAAAGAAGGAGGGCGTGACTCCACAGGACATCGTCGACAGATACCATTCTCTCATCAAGGCATCGTTTGCCGGGCTCGGCATCAATTTCGACATCTATTCCCGCACAAGTTCAAAGGTGCACGAAAAGACCGCTTCGGATTTCTTCCGCAAACTCTACGACGACGGCAAGTTCATCGTGAAAGAAAGCGAGCAGTACTACGACGAGGAGGCCAAGACCTTTCTTGCTGACCGCTACATTGTAGGTACCTGCCCGCGTTGTGGAGCTGAGGGGGCATACGGCGATCAGTGCGAGAAGTGCGGCGCGACTCTCAGCCCGGATGAGCTGATCAACCCGAGGTCGGCCCTTAGCGGGTCGCCACTTGTGAAGAAGCCGACAAAACATTGGTATCTGCCTCTGAACGAGTATGAGAAATGGCTTTCGGAGTGGATTCTGGAAGGGCACAAGGAGTGGAAGACCAATGTTTACGGCCAGTGCAAGAGCTGGATTGATGGCGGGCTTCAGCCGAGGGCGGTGAGCCGTGACCTTGATTGGGGAGTGCCGGTGCCGGTTGAGGGGGCAGAGGGTAAGGTCCTCTATGTCTGGTTTGACGCTCCGATAGGATATATCTCCAACACGAAGGAGCTTCTTCCGCAGTCTTGGGAGAAATGGTGGAAGTCGGAAGATACGAAACTTGTCCATTTCATCGGAAAGGACAATATTGTTTTCCACTGCATCGTTTTCCCGTCTATGCTCAAGGCTCACGGAGGCTACATTCTTCCGGACAATGTTCCGGCAAACGAGTTTCTCAATCTTGAAGGCAGAAAAATTTCGACTTCAAAAGGTTGGGCCGTTTGGTTGAATGAATATCTTGAGCAGTTTCCCGGACAGGAGGACGTGCTCCGATATGTACTCTGCGCAAATGCTCCGGAGACCAAGGACAACGACTTCTCATGGAAGGACTTTCAGGCACGCAACAACAGCGAACTCGTGGCAATTTTCGGAAACTTCGTTAATAGGGCTGTGGTGCTCACCCACAAATATTTTGGAGGCAAGGTGCCTGCGGATCTGAAACCGGAGGCGATTGACCGCGAGACACTTGCACAGATTCCTGCGATTGCGGCGGAGATTGAATCCAACATCGAACAGTACCGTTTCCGTGAGGCGCTCAAGGCTGCGATGAACCTCGCTCGTCTTGGCAACAAATACCTTACGGACACTGAGCCGTGGAAGGTGGCGAAGACCGACATGGAAAGGACGGCGTCTATTCTGAACGTCTCGCTTCAGATCTGTGCCGCCCTCGCCGTCGCGTTCGAACCGTTCCTGCCGTTCTCGGCGGAGAAACTCCGCAGGATTCTCCGCGTAGGCATAATAGCGGGCACTGACCATCGGACTGGAGATCCTGGCACGACCGGGGAGAACATTTTCACCCCTTCCGAGGCTGCCGCACTCCACACTGTCGATTCTTTAGTGGGCGCGTCCGAAGTGGCAGAATATCCGATTGCGCTTTCTTGGAGCGACCTCGTTTCCGAGCGCATACTTCCTGAAGGACACGAACTCGGAGAGGCGGAGCTGCTCTTTTCGAAGATTGAGGATGAGCCTATTGATGAACAGATTGCCCGTCTGGATGCAATCAGGAAAGCTCAGGAGGCTGCTGAGGCTGAGGCGGCTGCAAAGCAGGCTGCTGCGAAGGTGGAGCCTCAGAAGGACGAGTGCAGTTTTGAGGATTTCGAGAAGATGGACATAAGGACAGCGACTGTGCTTGAAGCGGAGCGTGTCCCGAAAACCGACAAGCTTCTCAAACTTACGATTGACACAGGGATTGACACCCGCACGATTGTTTCCGGCATTGCCGAGTATTATTCTCCGGAGGATATGCTTGGAAAGCAGATTTGCATACTTGCAAACCTTGCTCCGCGCAAGATTCGCGGCATTGAGTCCAAGGGTATGATTCTGATGGCTCGTCAGGGCGACGGCAAGATGAGGTTCATTACACCGCAGGAAGTTTTGACCAATGGTGCTCAGATCGGGTAAAAGTCCACTAAAAAGCGAATTGCCGCGTTGGAAGCCTTGCACTTCATCTTTTTGTTGAACTTTTACATAGCTGTTTATTCTGTTGTCATTTTGACTTTTTTGTTATAATGCGGACGGCGCGGAAAATCTATATGTATGATACAGTATAATAGGGACATACAAAATACCTTCGGGATGAAGGTGCGGGCTGCGGCCTACGCCGAATGGAGAAGCGTGGACGCGTTGCGGGAACTGTTGAAGGACAGTTCCCTTCCGCGTCCGTTTCTTTTTGTCGGTGCTGGCAGTAACCTTCTTTTTACAGGAGATTTCCCCGGAACGGTTTTTCATTCCGTGATGAAGGACATCAAACTTCTTTCTTCGGAGGATGTTTGTTCTGACGGGGCGGTTATGGTAGAGGCCGGAGCGGGAGTCGTATTTGACGATTTCTGCGAGTGGGCTGCAGAGAGGGGACTCTGGGGTATTGAGAATTTGTCGCACATCCCCGGAGAGGTGGGCGCAAGTGCTGTTCAGAATGTCGGAGCCTATGGCGTTGAGGCAAAGGATGTGATTGAGAAAGTGAACTGTATCGAACTTTCAACGGGCAAAACGATTGTGTTTGCGAACTCCGACTGCGGATACGGCTACCGCGCGTCCAATTTCAAGACAAAATGGAAAGGGCAGTATGTGATTACTTCGGTAGTTTTCCGCCTCTGCTCCGTTCCGCAGCCAAGGCTTGACTATGGACATCTTCGCACGGCGGTGGAAGAACATCTTGCCAAGAAGACAAGTTTGATTTCCGGAGATTGCCCGGCGGATTCTGCTATCAAAAACGGTGATGTTGCCGGCGAAATAACTCCGTCGGTAATCCGTGAGGTGGTCACATCCATCCGTAGGGAAAAACTCCCTGAACCGGAGGAACTGGGCTCTGCGGGCAGTTTTTTCAAAAACCCTGTGATTTCGCAGAGTCACTACGAGAAGATTCTCTCAGACTACCGCGCTGCAGCAGGCCCCGAGGCCAAAGTGCCGCACTACATTGTCGGGCAGCCGGACGGCTCCGCTCCGATGATTAAAATCCCGGCAGCCTGGATGATAGAACAATGTGGCTGGAAAGGCAAGACTCTTGGCAATGTTGCCAGCTATGCGAAGCAACCCCTTGTCATAGTGAATCTCACCGGCAAAGCCACCCCGCAGGAGGTTATCGCTCTTGAAAATGCAATAATAGCCTCAGTCCGCGACCGCTTCGCCATCGAGCTCCACCCCGAAGTCGAGCATATCTGATGCAGGTTATTTTTTGAAGGTTTCTAAAAAATCTATTTCAAGTACTTCTCTGTAATCCAAGTTGCGAAAAACAAATCGTAGACTTGGTAGACGCCTCGTGCGCAGGTGAGAAACCCTTTTTCGAGCAATCCTTTTGCAGCGGCATTTACTGAACTTGGGGATTGTAGCGCGTATTTATCGACGAATTCTCCGGAGGTTATTTTGCTCGCTTTACCCTCAATGGCAATAGCCAGAATGATTTGTTTCTGTTTCTCCGGGAGTTGATACAGAAGGTCTTCGTATGTTGCCCCGCTGAAATCGATGATATATTCGACTGCGGATTCTATTCGTTCTTTACCACAACTTTCCCCTTCTTTTGTCTGCATAAACAGGATGTTCATCACTTTTTGGAGATAGAATGTCGTGCCGTCGAATCGTTTGTAAAGTTCCGGAACAACATCTGTTTTGAGTTCTTTGCCTGCGGCGGAGAAATGCCTTTCGCAAAATTCGGCATAGAGTTCCTCCTTTATGGGCGGAAGATTGATTATTGTCGCACTTTGATAGAATGGACGTGCGGAAGATGTGAATATTGAGCCCATCATCTCCCTGTGTGAGCCGGAAAAGACAAAATGTGCATTTGAGCAATACTGAATATGTGTCCGTAGTGCGGCTTCCACGTTTTTGTCGCTATAATTCCCAATCTGCTGGAATTCGTCAATTGCGACTAAGCAAGGTTTATCAGCGTTGTTGAGATAGGTAAAAATCTCATCCAAGGTGGTTGCAGGGTTTCGTAAATCACCGATTTGCAGAGTCCAAGAAGGCACTCCGGCGGCATCATAACTGATTCCCCCCTTGAGCGATGAGATGGTGTTGACGAAAGCTGACCAAACCTTCGCCCCTTTGGGCTTGAGTGCATCAAGTATGGTTTTACCCATCCTTTCTGTCATTTCGGCCAAAGATTTCGTTGAATATATGTCAATTATGAAGGTATGAAACTTCTCACTGATTTCTTTTTGGGCGAAGCAATGTCTTATGAGGTCTGTTTTTCCAAACCTTCTCGGCGACATCAAGGCAACATTATTCCCATTAAGCAGCAAGTCTTTAAGGGCTTTGGTCTCTTCAACTCTGTCGCAGAAATACTCCGCTCCTGCATATCCGGTTGTAACGAATGGATTCATAAATATTATTTTTCGCAAAGATAGTAAATTATCATAAGATGATAATCATAAAATGATAATTACTTTATGAAAATCCATTCTGCTCTGATAGTGGCGGCCTCTTACAGAGATTCTAATATGTCCCTGTGCAAATGTCTCTATGCAAGATAGCAGATACTGTCTTCAGACTCGGTCCTTTCGCACAGGCCTGCGGCGTTGAACATTCCCTCAAAACTGAGGTCTTCATCAATTTGTGGCCAATGGATTCCTGTGTACGACAAGTGGAAGTCATTCAACTGTTCGGCCGTGGCAGCAGAAAGACGCGGCCACTGTCCGACAGAATAACTCGCGACCAGTCCGTCCTTTGTTTCGGCGCAGATTTTTCCGTCCTCAATCCAAACTTTTGAAATATAACGTTTCATTTCTGCATAACATTTCGGAAATACTCTTCCCATTTAAACTTGATTATATCGGCATTTTCCTCTATAATACCCTCAATTACAGATATTTCGTGCTTTTTGAATCCGTGGTTGAAAACCATCATTAATGATGGTTCCAAGTTGAATTTTGCTTCGCACCCGTCTTTGATAACGTGAATATGAATCGGCGAGTGATCATCAGAGTAAAACTTGAATACAAATCCAAAAACAATAAAAACAGTTGGCATAACTCAATAATGCAAATTAAATAAAACTTATATTGAAAAAAAAATAAATCTTGTTCTGGGTAGGGACAAAAACCAAGTGGGTTTGCGCTGCTAATATGAGCACAAACCCACTGACAATCAATAGAACTTCCAAACTTTATCTTTTTTTATATGAAGTTTTTCTCTTTTTATATGTTTTGATGTTAAATAGCCTTATGCTAATGGATTTTCTTTGACAGTCTCGGCACGGGAGGGTGTAGAAATATGTTTTGTGTTACTCATTTTGCTCCTTTGCGACGGTTGCAGTCGCGACAGAGTAGTTGACAGTTGGAGGCGATGGTGCGGCCGCCGTCTTTCCATGGGGTGATGTGGTCGGCTTCCATCTCGCGGATGTCGATGATTTCGCCGTGACGGAGGCAGTCCGGGTTCGCGCACCGGCCGTTCTGACGCTCATAGACTTCGCGTTTTGTGTTGTCATCAAAAGCACGAATGTCAAGATGGTGCTCGTCGTGGTCGAAGACATATTGATAAATCCCTGACTTCTTTTTGACGTCGCTGTCCATCATTAGCCTCTTCACCTCGGATTCGAGTGTTGCCGAATCATAGTTTCCTTCTCCATAGCGGTTGTAGATCCCGCCCCAGTTTACGCCTTTCATTTCTTTGCGGTAGTTCGGGAAGAGTACATTCACCCAGTCAATGACTTTTCTGAAATACAGCCACAGCTCGTTGGCGTTGCTGTCGTGCTGGTGTTTCGCCATATAGATCTCAATGTTGCCCTTTGAAATCCAGTCTATCGAGGTTTCGAGATAGTCCTGCCTTATCGGTGAACCGTTCAGAAGCTTGCCTGCCATTGCATATGCCGGACAGCCGGTCTTGCTGAAATATCTCTTTGCGTCTGACAGCCAACTTCCGGAATAGACCGCGTTCCTCAGTTCCTGCTCGGTGAGTTTTTCACCGGCGATGTTGATTGTCTTGAACCAGCCGAGTTTCTCGGAGTCCGTGCCCTCGCAGACATATATCATCAGCCTGTAATTCAGGAACTTCTCCTTTTCGTCGTCCTGAAGATTGTGGAAATATTGGAAGTTAAACGCGAAGTCGCCGTTCACATACTGACATAGGGATATTGTTCTCTGCTGTCCGTCAATGACTTCGAATCCTCCGTCGTCGCGTACAGCCCAGTACATCACGTTGAGCGGAAACTCCTTGAACACGGTGTCGATGACGGCATTCCGCTGGTTCTCACCATAGACGAACTCGCGCTGATACGGAGGGCGTATGTCGAGTTTTCCCTTATATCCGACGACGCCTTTTTCTGCGTTGTCCTTATATCCTGCGGTCAATTCCCTGACTGTCACTTCTTTAAGCTGTATTTTCATAATGGGTTATTTTAGTCGATGTATTAAAATCCTTGCATATGTTGGTCTTCCGTTTATCTTTCCTTCGGCATTTTTAATCATACCTGCAATTGAAGTCGTCTGATGAGAATTCTCGCATATTTGCTTTTCCCGTTCACTGTTGTGTCCTTTGGATTGTTCATCAAACCGGCTATCGACATTGACGGATAAGTATTCTGAAATATGGACGAGTCTCCCCCCCCCCTATGCTGCTGTAAACCAAGTCTTTCCCGTCTTTCCCTTTGCGAAATTCCACTATTTCAAATTGTTCCGGATTGTATTTATCCAAGAACGTAATAGGAACTCCCATTACTCCACAATAATCACATGGAATGTCTGCTGTTTTATCTACATTTATTGCATCGTAGTTGTCATATTTAGGATACTCTTCAGGGGAATAGTGCTTGTAGAGAATTAATTCTTCGTGTCGTTTGCCGATATCAAGATTTGTGAACCAGCAAATATTCCCCATACTTCTCCATTTTTGTCCATTTTCGTCCTGCCAATATCTTGTTGCGCGAGGTTCGGAATTTGACGGAACCTTAAATGCCATATCTCCGGCTTTGTAACCAAGCCAAATCCTGTTTTCCTTTATCAGCGGAAAGATTTCTTTATATGTGATCGCGTTCTGATTCCCAATGATTATGAACTTTTTATCATATTTAATCAGCTGCGCCACATATTCCCGAAATAGACTGAACGGCGGATTTGTCACAACGATATCGGCCTGTTTCAACAGTTCAATACATTCCGGACTTCGGAAGTCTCCGTCGGAATGTTCAAACTCGTGATAGGGAATTTGTTTGGCGTCCTCCTGGCTGTTACATTCCGGATCACCGTCGTAGATGGCATAGACAGCTCTTTCGCACTCGTTCATTGAGAACAAGTCGGGCTCGTTGTTCTTGTAACAGGTGGTAATCAAACGTTTGAGGCCAAGTGCCTTGAAATTTAACACGAAATAGACAGAAAAGTTGCTGACGCGAGGGTCGTCGCAGTTGCAGAGCACGGTCTTGCCCTTGAAGTGTTCCTTGTAGTGACGAAGTTCGTTCTCGATGTCCGCGAGTTGCGTGTAGAATTCGTCCTTTTTCGCGCGGTTTGCCGCGTGGAGGCTTTCGTTTCCGGCCATAGTGAATGACAGTGGTTTTAATGGCATGACTATCATTCACTTGATGTGGCAGGCAAGAATGGCTTGCCCGTCACGACCAGACGCAACAAAAAGGTGTGAGCTTCTTATTGCGTTGAGCGAGGTAGCGTAGGAAAAGCACCTCATATTCCCCTTAATAAGTGCCCACACCCGATATGGGTGCAAGCATCGCCTATTATACAAGGGGTTGAAGTTTTCTTACGAATCCTCCTGAATTACCATTATTCGGTTTTTTATGCTTTAAAAGTTTCCTACGCTTTAGCTCAACGCGAAATAATAGCAATGCTGCGTTATTTTAATATGTTTTGTCAAACCGACACCGCTTGCCTTCGGGTCGATTGACGGCAGCAAAGTTAGAAAATATTGCTAAAAATGCGAAATGTCGAGAGGCAAAAGATTGTTTCACATACAATAAACATTATATTTGTGTGCTATTTATCTTATTTGTTTTATGACAGCGATTCAGATAGTTTCATTGGGGCTTTTGGCCTTGTTTTATGCTGTTTATCTTGGGAAGATGATTGCGCAGAGGAGGCGGGGGATAAGGACGGATTTGCTTGGGGCGGCGGGGAAACCTAAGCGGGAGAGGATGATTGAGGCTACGCTTAAGGTGATGACCTACTGCACCGTGGCGGTTGAGGCGGGGAGCATTGTCTGGGGACGCTCGTTCCTGCCGAAGGTCTGCGCATGGTGCGGAGTGGCGGTGACTGCCGTCGGAGTGGCTTTCTTTGTCGCCGCAGTGCTGACGATGAGGGACAGCTGGAGGGCAGGGATATCACTTGAGGAAAAGACGGAACTTGTGACCGGCGGAGTATATGAAATAAGCCGCAACCCGGCATTCGTCGGCTTTGACCTCACCTACATCGGACTCTGCCTCTCGTTCGCCAATGCCCTCAACATCGCATTCGCGCTCGTGACCATGATTCTCTTCCACCTTCAGATTCTGCAGGAAGAAAAGTTTCTCCTTTCCCGTCAGGACATTGACTATGCCTCCTATATGCACCGCGTGAGGCGTTATCTGTAGGCTGCTCAGAATCCTGTGTTCTGCTTGGGGCTGAAGAGGCAGTTCCGCAAGATTTGATGCTCCGGTTTGTCGTTTCTTTCCCTGACTGATAAAGATTTTGTATCTTTGCACCGCCTGTGGCAAAAATGAATTTGCAGAAGGCGGAAAGTATTATGGAAGGAACAGCAACGGTCGTCAAACATACTGGCAGTCACTATCTTCTGGCTCAACTTCCCTCGTGGAGGTTGTTCCCGGCGGTGTTGCGCGGAAAAGTGCGGCTGGGCGGTAGTTCGGCGACAAATCCGGTGGCCGTGGGCGACAGGGTGGAGTTCCATGCGGACGGGGACTTGCTTCCGGACGGGAGCGTTCCGGCCAGCGAGACTGCGCCTGCTGCAATCACCAGGATACTTCCACGACGAAATTACATCATCCGCAAGTCGGTGAATCTCAGCCGTCAGGCGCACATAATAGCCGCGAATGTCGACCACGCTTTCATTGTCGTGACACTCGCGTTTCCGGAGGTTAAGCTCCCGTTTATTGACCGTCTGCTCGTCACCTGCGAGGTGTATGGGGTGAAGCCTGTCATCGTTCTGAACAAAATCGACATCGTTGACGAGTTTCGCGATGACTTTGCTCCGGCGCTCGAAAACTTCCACCGGATATATGAAGGCGCCGGCTACAGCATACTTGAAGTTTCGGCGAAGACCGGAAGGGGAGTGGACGAATTGCGCAGACTTTGTCTCGAAAAATCGGAGGACGGCGCTCCTGGCATATCCCTTTTCTCCGGTGTGTCCGGCGTGGGCAAGTCTTCGCTGATAAAGGCAATGGACCCGTCGTTGAACCCGAAGACAGGGCTTATTTCCGAGGCCCATCTCCAGGGGCGGCACACTACGACATTTTACGAGATGTACCCGTTGTGCGGAGGAGAGGGGTGCATAATTGACACTCCGGGCATACGCGGATTCGGACTCGTGGATCTCGAGCCGGAGGAAATATCCCTCTATTTTCCGGAAATGCTGAAGGCCGCTTCGGACTGCCGCTTCACCCCGTGTACGCACACTCATGAACCTGGTTGTGCGGTGAAGGCCGCCGTCGACGAAGGGACGATAAGCCGGGAACGGTATGCATCCTACCTCGGGATGTTGGAAGAGTACACGAAATATCGGAAATAGCCTGAAACTGATGCGGAAGAATTGTAGTGAAGTAAGGACATGAACGGAATATCTGCAAAAGGCATAAACAAGGAAATTTTTTCGCTCGCCTTGCCGAGCATACTCGCGAACATCACCGTTCCGATTGTCGGGATGGTCGACATTGCTGTCGCGGGTCATCAGCCGGCGGGAGGGTTCGAAACTGCAACATTCATAGGAGGTGCGTCAATCGGCTCTATGCTCTTCGACCTGCTCTATTGGAACTTCTCGTTCCTCAGGGGCGGCACCGGAGGCATGACCGCCCAGGCCTATGGCAGAGGCGACACGCGCGAGTGCGCTAACATCCTCACTCGTGGACTCGGCATCTCGTTTTCCGTCGCGGCCCTATTCTGGCTGCTCCAGTGGGTCTTTGTCCAACTTGCGTTTCTTTGCATCGACTGCACCCCGGAAGTGCAGGAACTTGCGACCACATACTTCTACATCAGGATTATCGCCGCTCCGGCAACCCTCAGCCTCATGGCATTCAAGGGTTGGTTCATAGGCATGCAGGACGGCGTGAGCCCGATGATTACCGACCTTGTGGTCAACGGCATAAACATATTTGTCAGCATATATCTTTCTCTCGGATTCACGCTCGGCTCATTTGTGTTTGAAGGACTTGGATTCAGTGGCATCGCATGGGGAACCGTGATTGCGCAGTACTGCGGGCTGGTTACGGCCGTGGCGATAGTTCTTGGGAAGTTCCGCAAGAAGGTCTTCGCCGGCTTCGGATGGTATGAGGCCCGAGCCGCTTTCAAGGGAGGGGAGACGAAACGTTACTTCACGATGAACGCCGACCTTGTGATACGTTCGCTGAGCTTCATCGGCATCTATGTCAGCTTCTCCGTCATCGCCGCACACTTCGGGGATATGACGTTGGCAGTCAGCTCCATAATGCTTCAGATTCTGCTGCTTTTCTCCTACTTCACGGACGGTTTTGCCTACGCCGGCGAGGCAATGAGCGGAAAGTACATCGGCGCCGGAAGTCGTGCCGGTCTGAGGCTCACAGTCCGCTACACCTTCATCTGGTCTGGGCTCGTGTGCCTGCTTTTCATGGTGTTTTACTACTTCGGAGGCGAATGGATGCTCGAAATAATGACCAACGACGCCGCTGTCATTAGCGGCTGTGCCCCATATATGTTCTGGCTCATGGTAATGCCGGCATTCGGCTGTGTGGCGTTCACATGGGACGGAATCTACATCGGTGCCACGGCGGCGAGGCCCATCCGCAATGTCATGGTGCTTTCCACCATAGCGTTTCTTGCAAGCTACTTCATCCTTGCAGCTTTCATTCATCCGGATGGTGTGATGGCCGTGCACCTGCTGCTTGCCGCATATTTTGTCCATCTCGTCGTGCGTGCGGTGGCACTTACCTTCGATTACAAGAAAACGGTCTTGTCGAAGACACCGTCCACTGACAAATCCTTTCAATAAGTGCAATCGTTTATGACACAGGAACAATCTTCCATACACCAGGAAATCGAAAGAAAATTTCTCGTTATCGGCGAGGAATACAAGTCTGAGGCGTATGACTCCACGCACATTGTCCAGGGCTACATAAGCCGCTCTCCAGGGCGCACGGTGCGCGTACGCATGCGCGGAGACAAGGCATTTTTGACAATCAAGGGCGGAGGTTCGGCCTCGGGCATGTCCCGTCTTGAATGGGAGAAGGAAATTTCGGCTGAAGATGCCCTACAGCTTATGTCGCTGTGCGAACCCGGCATCATCGACAAGACACGCTGGCTCGTGAAGGTCGGAGAGCACACTTTCGAGGTGGATGAGTTCTTCGGTGAAAATGAGGGACTTGTGGTTGCTGAAGTGGAACTTGGCAGCGAGGACGAGACCTTTGAGCGTCCGGCATGGCTTGGAGAGGAAGTGACTGGAGACAGACGCTATTACAATTCGTCCCTGACTAAAGTTCCGTATAGTGAATGGGGCACACCCCGTCCCGAATAGGCAATAGATAAATGAATTCAATAAGTTAGAATACTTGCGAAACTTGAATAAATGATACTGACGAACAAAGAAAGATGGGCATATACAAATTTCTCAGAATAAGCCGTCCGGCGGCCTTTCGAGTGCCGGAACAGGAAATTGGGCAGACTTACAGGAAAGTGCGCCGAAGCACATTTGTTGGAGTTACGGCCGGTTACAGCCTCTACTATGTGTGCCGCATGAGCCTCAGTGTGGTGAAACAGCCTCTGATTGACGGGGATGTTCTGACTGCCGGAGAGCTCGGTCTCATCGGGTCGGGACTTCTTCTAATCTACGCCTTCGGGAAGTTTATCAACGGATTCATCGCCGACTACTGCAACATCCGTCGATTTATGGGCATGGGCTTGCTTCTGTCTTCGGTCATAAACCTGATAGTCGCCATACTCGGCATATCCACGGAATACATCTCCCACAGTGCGCTCTTCGTCTCGTCCCTGCTTCTTTGGGGAGCTAACGGATGGTTCCAGTCCATGGGCCCTGCTCCCGGAGTCATAAGCTTGTCTCGCTGGTTTCCACAGTCGCGACGAGGGACTTTCTATAGCATATTCTGCACGAGCCCGTACATCGGCGAGTTCATTTCATTCGTTATGATTGCCGCTGTCGTTGCCGCCTGGGGTTGGGAATGGGGATTCCTGCTCGCTGCACTCATCGGTTTTGCGGGCTCCCTGATCATCTTCCTGACAGTCAAAGACACACCGGAGAGCTGCGGACTTCCTTCCGTTCAGAAGCTTTCCGGAGAGGAAATGAAACCTGAAGATTCTATGAGGACGCTGAGCCTTCAGAAACGGGTGTTGAGACATCCGGGGATATGGATTATCGCGGCGTCTTCCGCATTCATCTATATAACGAAATATGCCATAACGGGTTGGGGCGTGCTTTTTCTCCAGAAGGCGAAACTGTTTTCGCTCGAGAAGGCTTCGAGCATCATCGCTGTCGCTGCGCTTGTCGGCGGACTGGTCGGGACAGTCTCCGCAGGATGGATTTCGGACAGGCTTTTTAAGGGTGACAGGATGCGTCCGGCCCTGCTTTCGGGACTTCTTGGAATCGTAATGCTGTCGCTTTTCCTTTTCACCGGGGGCGGATTTGTGTTGAACACTGTCTATGTGGCTGTGTTCAATTTCGCGATGGGTGAGCTCTACTGCATCGTGGCGGGACTTATGGCAATTGACATCGTGCCGCGCAAGGCCACTGGAGCAGCCCTCGGAGTTGTCGGCGTGTCTAGTTATGTGGCGGCCGCAATTCAGGACATCGCGAGCGGCTACCTCATTCAGGAGAACGGAAGTGACTTCACTGCCGTGTCTGTTTTCTGGATTGTTGCGGCATTTCTGGCAACTTTGCTTCCGGTTCTTAACTGGAACAAGATGAAACGGCGTTCCAGGGACTCATAAGAAACATGAAAAAAAATAAACTGTTTCAGATTTGTCAATTATTTTCGAGTATAGGTTTTCTTTTGGAAGAGGGAGTGTACTGGAGGTACATGACCGATGAGAAAAGGAAGATAGACCGAAAAGAATGAAAAAGATGATGCAGGTTATTTTTTGAAGGTTTCTATATTATAAATATATCAGTTTTGAAAGACGGTCGGGGCTGAGGATGTCGGAGGCGGCTCTTTGCAGGTCGGCTGCGCTGACTGCATCGATTTTTCGTCGGACGGCGTCGTCGTCCTGGATGGTGCCGAAGGCGTTGAGGCTCTTGCACATTGACAGTGCCTGGCTCTCGCTGTTTTCAGAGGAGATGGCGAGTTGTCCCTCGAATTGTTTCTTGGCCTCTTTCAGTTTCTCGTCCGGGAGGAGCGTCTCGCAGAGTTTGTGGAACTCGTCGCCTATCACCCTGACGCAGTCTTCGAGCCTGTCCCGGTCGCAGCCGAAGCAAATGGCCATGATGCCGGTGTCGGCGTACTGGCTGTAGTTGCATTCGACGTTGTAGACCCAGCCGTTCTTTTCCCGAAGGACTGAATTCAGTATGGAATTGGTGGCCGGACCACCGAGGATGTTGGCCATCAGAGCCGCTGTTATGCGTTCTTTCTCGCGGTAGAGCGACGGGGCAGTGGCGCCGATGATGCAGTTCGCCTGATGGCTGTGGCGGTTTATGGTCTTGTCGAAAACGTTGCCGGCGAATTCGGCTGTCTGCAGCATGGCATTGTTTGAAGCCGGAGGAACGATGTCGCTGCCTGCACTGCTGGCTGGCTTTATACTTTCTCCTGCTGCCGTCACACCGCATTCGGCCGGAAAGTATTCACTGACAAGCCTCTCTATCATTGCCGCTGTCTCGTCCTCCGGAAGAGGGGCGACCACAGAAAAGGCAATCCTCTCGGGGACAAAGAATGTCCTTACATATTTCCGGAGTTCGTCAGTCGAAATTTTCCTTACCGATGAAGGAGTCCCGAGCACGCGCCCGCTGAGCGGATGTCCCTCGAACAGAAGACTTTCGAAGCGATCATATATGTCATCGGCGGGCGAGTCTTTGTAGCCGGCAATCTCGTCGGTGACCACGGTTTTCTCCACCTCAATCTCGTCTTCGGGAAAGGTGGCACGCGTTGCCATCTCCATCAACAGTCCGGCAGCCTTCTCGATGTCTTCTTTCAGCACTGTTGCGTGCAGGACAATCTCCTCCTTGGTCGTGTAGGCGTTCAGCTCCCCTCCGAGGCGTTCGAGGTAACTGTTTATCACTGTGGAGCTCTTGGTCTCCGTCCCCTTGAAAAGCGTGTGCTCTACGAAATGTGCCGTACCGGAATGGAATTTCCCCGCAGACTTTTCCCATCCGCGCACATCCTCCTCTCTCGTTCCGCAGCGCACGCTCAATGCGCAGCATGCGACACGTTTACCCTCACGGAGCACTGCATACCTCAGCCCATTTTCAGCTTTTGAAACTATCATTCCTCGTGGTGTTTTACATCTGCCGTTATCCCATGATGGTGACCAAAAAGTCTTTTGTTCCCCCTCCTCCGGACTTCCTAACCCCCGCAGACTAACGTCTGCGATCCCTATTAGGGGTATCTCGCGCCCCAACGCGGTCCCTTCGGGACTTTTTAGTCGGCCCCCCTATCTTCTTATCGCCGCGAGTTTGTTGAACTCCGAGGCTATGAAGCCACAATCTCCATTACGCCCGACACTCTGTTTCTTGAAATAGTAGAGTTTGTGGTCACCGGCACCGAAGAGCATCTTGTAGCAGTAGGAACCGAATTCCGGATTGCTCGGAGCCACCGTGTAGGAAACCACGCAGTTCGTGTCTCCCGTGCCGAGCAGTTCGTCTGCCTCGTCATCATCCACAATCTCGATGCCAGCTGCAAGAGCCTTTTCCCGCACTGTCTCCGGCATCTTCGGAGACACGTCACCGCTCGCGAAGACAACCTTCTTTCCGGAGGTCCCGCTGAGGCCTAGGGCATATTTCCCGAGTCCGGCATAGCCCACACGGTCGTCAGTCATTGATTTCTGGATGTAGCCCTGCATCGCACCTATGATGTATGGCAGGAAATCGAACTCGCGTCCGCTCGGCATTTGTGCCGCCCTCACAGGAAACGTGCATGCCTCCAACATCTCGTCAATGCCCTTTTCGGCATCCTTGCCGCCCTTGACGACTGTCAGAAACTCAATTCCGGGTTCGGATTCCTTCTTGAACTGGGACTTGCTCAAAATCATAAAATAGAAGTCCGGATTGGTCTTGTTCGCCTCGAAATCGTCCAGTGTGCAGAACTCGTAGGGCGAAATCCTCCACTCTGAGCTTATCTCGTCCTGAAGCACATTGTCAATCATAGGATTGCCAGTGAGCACGACCTTCATTATCTTTTCCGGAAAGTCTCCGATTTTCATCTTTTTCGTATTGATCTGAGCCTGTGCACAAGCCTCAGGCGCCAAGTTCATCGACATCAGCGCTCCCGTCGCGAAAGCCGCAACCAACGAAATAATTCTTCTTATTTCCATATTCTTTCCTCCATAATTTTTTATTCTATTTTCGCATTTCATATAGAAACCTTCAAAAAATAACCTGCATCATCTTTTTCATTCTTTTCGGTCTATATTTCGATTTCATCGCCCTTTTCTACGTTCGGCATAGCCCAAGCAAGCTTGGCTCTGCTCTCACTTATCGAAAAGATTCTTTTCTCATCAGTCATGTACCTCCAGTACACTCCTTCTTCCAAAAGAAATCTATACTCGAAAATAATTGACAAATCTGAAGCAATTTATTTTTTTCATGTTTCATAGTGCATTCTACATTTCATATAGCCGATATGTCATCCGCCTCCATATCCATCCGACACATATTCGCGAAACAAGGCGACGTCACACGGGAATATGACGCACACGTATATATCCGTCCCATCTGCAATAATTGTGCAGAATTTTTATGAAGGAGTTTGGAGGCTTAGATTCCTGTTTTTCTGCATAGGGAATGGATAAATTATTCTCGCTTATCAAAAAAGATTCTTAACGATTTGAAAGGAAAATGAATCAACATTGAAATGACAAGTTTTTAATTTTCATAGACTTTTATTTGAATAGACAGGGTTATTTGCTATATTTGTGTGAGATAGCAAGGACAACATTTGTGAATTTGTATTAAAAGAAAAAGTAATATGAAATACAATGTCAAGGACAAGATAGAATGGACGGTGATATTTCTTACCGAATTCGGAAGGCGGCACGGATTGACGCTTAAGCAATCATTCAACTACTTGTTGAGATATAAAGGCATCGGTTTCGTGGAACAGCACTATGACTATCTGCATACGCAGTCGTTCGCATCGGCCGTGGACGATCTCACACAGTATTGCCACAAATTGGGAGGAGGAATAGCATGAAATTGTATCACGGAACCAATATGACTTTCGACAAGATAGATCTGCGTAAGTCGAAACCCAACAAAGACTTCGGGCAAGGATTTTATCTGTCGCCAGAATATGACCAGGCACTCAATATGGCAAAGATAAAGACTGAACAGCAGCAGGAAGGCGAACCCATAGTCATGGAGTTTGAGATGGAAGATGGAGGCATGAAAGACTTGCATACGCTTGTATTTGACGATTATAGTGAACAATGGGCAGAGTTTATCCTTGCCAATCGTAACAATTCAACAGGCGCACCAGTTCACGACTACGACATGGTGATAGGGCCTATAGCCAACGATCGTGTAGGCGTGCAGCTATGGAAATACGAGAACCAGCTTATAGATATGCCGACGCTCGTAAGCAAGTTGAAATATATGAAAGGGCTGACCGTGCAATATTTCTTCGGCACCGAAAAAGCCTTGGCAATACTTAAAAGAGTAAGATGATGATGGACGATAAGCAGATAATGAAAGACGATATGGTGGCCAAGCTCGCTATGCTGCTCATAGATGACAGCAAGGCTTTGTCCATGACCGATGCTCTTGACATCGTGATAAATTCTGAGACTTACCAGAGAGTCATTGATGACAAGGCGGCACTATACTATCAGAGTCCGCGTTATGTTTATGAGTTTCTGAAGAATGAACTTCTTACAGGGAAGGCATGATAAAATAGAAATGCGACACTGGGTTGCTATGTAAATGTTACCGACAAACAAATGTCGGAAACATTGTCGGAAACATGTCGGAAACATTGTCGGTAGTCCAAATAGTCGGACGAATGTTTTCAGGAAAAAGATGTATCTTTGTAGGTTAAACGCCATAAAGCACAATGGAACAGAACGAACAACAGTATATCGTCTCGGCACGGAAGTATAGGCCGGAGAATTTCGGAACGCTCATCGGGCAGGATAACATTGCGAGGACGCTCAAGAACTCGATTCTTCGTGGACAGCTTGCGCATGCCTACCTTTTCTGCGGACCGAGGGGTGTGGGCAAGACCACGACGGCACGAATCTTCGCAAAGATGATAAACTGCTCAAATCCATCAGCGGATATGGAGCCTTGCGGGGTGTGCGAGTCCTGCCGTTCGTTCGCTGAGGGCCGTTCCTATTGTATTCATGAGCTTGATGCCGCCTCCAACAACGGAGTCGAGGACATCAAGAACCTGATGGACCAGGTGAGGGTGCCGCCGCAGGTGGGCAAGTACAGCGTCTACATCATCGACGAGGTACACATGCTGTCGTCCCAGGCGTTCAACGCATTCCTCAAGACCCTTGAAGAGCCGCCCGCACACGCGATTTTCATACTTGCGACCACAGAGAAGCACAAGATTCTGCCTACGATTCTCTCCCGTTGCCAGACCTACGATTTTAACAGGATTTCTGTGGACGACATTGTGAAGAACCTCAGGATGGTGGCGGAAAAGGAAGGCATCACGATTGATGACGAGTCACTGCACGTCATTGCACACAAGGCAGACGGGGCGATGAGGGACGCGCTCACGATATTTGACCAGACAGTGGCGTTCTGCGGAACGGACGTGAAATATGCCGACGTCATCCGTAATCTCAATGTGCTGGATTATGAGTACAGTTTTTCGCTCGTCGAGCATTTTCTTTCGGGCGATTATGCGTTCTGCCTCAAGACCTTCGACGAGATTCTCGCAAAAGGATTCAACGCGCTGCATTTCGTTGGGGCGCTGAGTTCGCATCTGCGCGACCTCATCGTGTCGAAGTCAGGCGGGATAGAGTCCTTGCTGGAGCTTCCGGCCTCACTCAAGGCCCGTTATTCTGAACAGGCGGCGAAGTGTTCGCTGGCTTTTCTCTATGAAGCGCTCGGCATCACTACCGGCTGCGAGGCAAACTACAAGGCGGCGACTAATCCGCGCCTGCACATAGAGTTTGCCCTAATGAGGCTCTGCTTTATTCTGAACAGACCCTCTGCCGGTGCTCCGGTTCAGACAGCGGTCTCTCCTCAGCCGACGCCTGTTGTGGCTGCTCAGCCTGTAGCTGCTCAGCCAGATGCCTCCCCTCAGCCGTCCCGGACTGCGCCTGTGGAGGAAAAACCGTCAGTTGTCCATGAGACACCCGCAATAAAGACCCCAGAGAGTGCCGCGCCTGCTACTGACGCAGCTTCAGCGGAACAGGCCGCTCCGCAGCCGCGTGCAAGGCGTGCCGGAAGGACCGGCGGAGGAATGTCAATGAAGGCACTTGTGGAAAATGCCGAGAAGGCCGAGAATACAAAGGTTGAGATTGTACAGGCGGAACTGCCGTCCGACGACGCCCTTAAGGCACGTTGGCCGGAGCTTGCCGCTCTCTATAGTGCTAAGCCCCGTCTCTACACCATGTTGACCAACTCCAAGCTTGAGTTCGAGACAGTCGAGGGCAAAAAAGTCGTGCGCTTCCAGGTTGTCAACGATGCGCAGAAGGAGTGGGTCGAGTCGAAGTTGCTCCACGAACTTGAGGGCCACTTCCGCCAGATAGCCGGCTCGGACGCGCTGATGCTCTCGGTCACGGTGGCTCCTGTCGCGGAAGGCGAGAAGGTCGTCTACATGCCGAGTGACAAAGCTAAGGTGCTGATGGAGAACAATGAGGAGGTGAAGAACCTCGTCAAGGACTTTTCGCTTGACATAAAATAGGGGTCAGCGGAAGCCGCATGGAAAAATAACTAACACATTCAGAATTTGATATGAAACTGCGTTGCGAGAATCTCGTCAAGAAATATGGTGTCAGAACCGTCGTCAAGGGCGTGTCTATGGAAGTGGAACAGGGGGAAATCGTCGGTTTTCTCGGTCCTAACGGTGCCGGAAAGACAACGAGCTTCTATATGATTACTGGACTCATCGTTCCGAACGAGGGACGCATATTCCTCGATGACGAGGAAATCACCGGGCTTCCGATGTACAAAAGGGCACAGAAAGGCGTGGGGTACCTCGCGCAGGAGGCATCCGTGTTCAGGAAGATGTCAGTGGAGGACAACATCATGTCCGTGATGGAGATGTCCTCGCACTTCACAAAGGCAGAGCGCAAGGAGCGCCTTGAGAACCTGCTTGACGAGTTTAACTTGCACAAAGTGCGCAAGAGTTATGGTAACCAGCTCTCCGGAGGTGAGAGACGTCGTTGCGAGATTGCACGGGCCCTTGCCATCGATCCGAAGTTCATCCTGCTTGATGAGCCTTTTGCCGGAGTCGACCCTATTGCGGTGGAGGACATCCAGTACATCATTGCCAAACTCAAATACAAGAACATAGGGGTTATCATCACAGACCACAATGTCGGCGAGACCCTCGCAATCATAGACCGCGCCTACCTTCTTTATGAAGGCACCATCCTTCAAGCCGGCACACCGGAGGCCCTTGCCTCTGACGACGAGGTGCGCACCAAATATCTTGGCTCCAACTTCATTCTTAAGCGGTCTGATGCTTTCGTAAGGGCTGAAAAAGAACTACGGGGCGAATAAAAGGCGGTCTGCTGCGTTGGACGTCTTGTCAAAATCCTCACAACCGAGAGGTTGCTGCGGTATTTGACTTCATCGTCCGCCTTGCATCCCATCCTTTTCTTCATCCCCTACTCCAAGCCATAAGAAAGGTTTCTTATTTGAAGGCCTTAGAATACTATTTAGATAAAACATTGGAAAAGTCGCGGAAGCGACCGGGGTGGGGGCCCGCCGGCGAAGCCGGTGTGCCCCTAATAGGGGCTGTCACGAAGTGACTGGGGTTAGGAGGTCCGAAGGGGTGGGAACAAAATTTTGTTCCCACCCCTTACAGTGAAATTACCCAATTTTGGGTAATTTTACCGTAAAGCAGGCACCGCCTAACGCGTAGGACTTGCTATAGGTGATGGTGCCGTTGCAGGATTCGATGATGCTGCGGCAGATTGAAAGGCCGAGCCCGGTGCCGCTGCTCTTGGTCGTAAAGTTCGGAACAAACAGTTTGTCCAAATCCTCGTCACTGACTCCCGTGCCGTTGTCGTCCACCACAATGTCATAGTAGCCGTCCTCGGTGCTGTTCCTCAGGCTTATCAGAATCCTTCCGTACTCCGGCTCCACGCCTGCGGCCTCCTGGGCTTCCTGCCTTATCCCTATGGCTTGTATCGCGTTGGTTATCAGGTTGATGAATACCCTCACCAGCTGTGATTGAGGAGCCATCACCCGCGCGTCAGCAAGGCCTATGTAGGTGATTCCCACATTGTCCCTATTGTCGAACATGAACGTCTGCTCCGACAACATCTTGTCCAGATTCACCTCAGTAGCCTGCTCCCCGTAGAGCTTCGCGATTGCCGAGAATCCGCTCGCCGTATCCGCAAGTACATCGATGTGCTCCAGAATCACTTTTGCCGTATCATCGAACTTTGCGTCCCAGTCCGGGCTCCCGTTTGCCCGCAGCCTCTGCAACTTCTGAATCTTCAGACGGATAGGCGTCAACGAGTTCTTGATTTCGTGCGCAACCTGACGTGCCATCTCGCTCCATGCACTGTCCCTCTCTGCCTTTGCCAGCTGCTTGCTGCTCTCCGCCATAGCGCGTACCATCTTATTGTAGGCCTCCACCAGTCCCGACACCTCATCCTTTCCGTTGTACTCAATCTCCTCAAGGTTGTGGATGTCCATGCTGTCCATCTTCTGGCTCAGACGCATTATGTGACGGAACAGATTGTTTGTCACCACCGAACTCAGCCATATAGACAGAAGCACAAGCATGAAGAACAGGCATACGATAAGACTTGCGTGCATCACAGCCTCGCGGTTGAATCCGTAGTCCTCGTCCGTATAAGGACAGTTTACAATCGCAAGCATGTCCCCGTGCGCATTGAAAATCGGTGCATAGAGCGCGTAGTAGCTCTTTCTTGCCAGTTCCTCCTTGTGGATGAAATATCTCTGGCTCTGCTTCGTTATGCTGTAGTAGGCGTCCTGGTTTAGTCGGCTCCCAACAGCCATTCTCTCAAAGACTTCCGGCGCTGTGCTGACAAAGACTTTTCCGGAAGGAGTGTAGAGCGTGATGTCCGACCGCGTCACCTGCCCGACCTCAGAAAGGCTGCCGTAGAACTGCGGTGTCTGGAGTTCGGAGATGGAGTTCACATGCTGGCAGCGCTTTTCTAAAAGTGCCTGGACCGTGTTGATTTTATTCGACATCAGCCTGAGCATATTACTTTCGTTTCGGTCGTAGACAAACATCACGCTGACGACAGATATTACCGTAAGTGTCAGAATTAACGATATGATAACCAGGAAGTTGATTTTTGCACGCAGGTAATTTCTCCTTGAGATTTTCGGCCGTCTCTCTTGTCGTATGAGATATATGAAAAAGAAGGAAATGAGAAACATGAACGAAAATGTCGTGAAATATGACGTCGCCTTGCGTGTCGGGCGGGATATTACCGTGAGTTCGTGTGCACCTATGCGCGAACAATAGTGATTATATCCCTTGAAACGGAAGAAGTCGTGTCCGTCCGTTCCGAAATGAAGCTGCGCTATGTGGTCGGTCTCCGTCGGATACGGGTAGTCTCCGCGGAATGACTTGAGGCGGTTGTCATGATATTTTGCATACGAATAATAGGCCGGTATGCCGGTTTCTCCGAGACCTGCTGTTCGTGGCAGAAGGCTGCGATAGCCGTAGAGGTCAGTTTCGCGGTTGTTTGAGATTCGGATCATCATTCGGGCAATCCCCTGTTCTCCAAGAGGATAGACGAACACTCCGACATATCCGTTGAAGCCGTCCCCATTGTCGCAGTAGAAAAAGTGCGAGTTCTCGTAAATCCGCGTGTTGGTGGCTATTACCTCATCGAAGATTCTCCGTCCCGCCCTGTCTCCGTCTCCAACGACCATCACATTGACATCATGCGACTGTGATACGCGCCAGAGGAAGGTCTCCGTTACACGGTTGCGTATAGGACGGTCGCTGTTTGGCATTGCAATGAGTGAGGATATGACCGGGTCGTTGTCAATCCCGTCCTCGACGCTGAGCAGCTGGATTTCGAGACCAAGGTCACGATCGATGGCAAGCCTGTCAGACCATGTCCAGATTTTTCTCTGCTCTTTCCGGAATCCATAGACCGACGATGTCGCCGTCAGGTAGGCTGCACAGATGAACGAGAAAGCCAGTACCCACCAGATTGACCGCGTGTTGAAGTTTTTCCCGGTGAGTTCAGTAAAGACAATCTTCAGGCTGAAAATCTGGAAGAGCGTCATTATCATCAGCAGGATGAACGACAGGAAAGTCAGCATGGAGAACCAGAAATTGCTGTTCCATCGGAAGAACTCCATCGAAAGGCTGGAGTTGAATATTACGCTCTTGTTCGCGATGTGGATGTAGGCGAACGAACCGGCCATCAGAAGCAGCACCCCGAGCCCGTAGATTATGGCGAATGTCTTCGGATGGGCGCTGCTCCGTAGCCTTCGGACGGTTTTCTGCCTCATCAGGAACACGGTCAGCAACAGAAGCGTGAGTAGCGTGTTTATGCTCAGCAGTGCGCCGAGTGAGGACAGCACCGGGCCATCGGCATAGACAAGTGGAGAGAAAAGCGAATAGTCTATGGCCTCGCTCTGAGAAGCCATGAGGTCGCGCGTGACCTTGAACACGGGAACTCCGTCGAGAAGTACAGGAGAGCCGCTGTCCTCGGAAAGCGGGGCTATGTTGTAGTTGCCTCCGACAAGGCGGAGCTTCGGGTTTATCCCGTTTCTTCCGCGTAAGTGCCTCTCTACGAGCGTGTTCTTTATTTCGAGCCCGGCAATTATGAACGTCTCCTCGTCCGCTCTGATGGCCTTGACGAGATACCATTTAGGTCCCATGTTCACATAGCTCAGTTTCGGGCCTGCTTTCGCAAGCGGGGAATAGAGTCTGTTCGGCGTGTTCGTGACCCGGGAAAAAATGAGCTTTGATGATATGTCGTCGTTGATTTCCGTGAACTGGTTGCACCATGACTGGAGAGAATCGTTCACATATCTGTAGATGACGATGTCATGCGGCAGGTCCTCGAGGTGCAGAAATACGTCATTAGGGGTGTCTATGGCTCTGGACACATATTTATCCATCAGCCGTACCCGCCTTTCCACATTTCCTCCCACGCGTAGCGCCGCGGCATCCGTGCTGTAGGGAACTGATTCTATCGCGAGAAAAAGGCCCAGCACAATCAGCAGCCCGAGCGAGAACACGAGCCTGAATGTCCTGTCACTTAGATGTACTTTCTTCATGTTTTTTGCAGGCTGCGTTTGTTGTGGCGTAATCGCACGCAGTCGAGGCAAAGTTAATACTTTCTTTGTAATGGCTCAATATTTGCGCAAATAACGATTCAGCTTTATCGTTACAGATTATGGGTTTGAGGACAAGAGTTATGAATTTCGGACTGCTTTCCGCAGTTGTGATGTTTTGCTGCGCCAATGCTTCGGCGCAGAGCGTCATTCCTGTGTCGACGGGCAACGCTGACGGTTTCGATGTCTTCGTACCCATCTCAAGGTATCTTGGCAACGGGGATGCGGAAAAGCTTTCTGCCTGGTTCTCGAACAGTGTTGAAATCACAATTCTCGGAGAATCGAACACATGCTCATGTTCACAGGCCCGCCAGATTCTGAAGTCTTTCTACGCTGCCTACACACCGAGATCGTTTGATGTGACCCACAAGGCCTCCCAGGGGAATATGAAATACGCCATAGGGGAACTGAAGGCCGGAGGCGAGACGTTTGTGGTCACGGTCTTCCTTTGTATGAAGAACAACTGTTACGACATCCATCAATTGAAAATTGAACGTCTTTAGAAAGGTTTATTGTAGTGAACGAAAGCCCTTCACTTGTGGTCACGGCTCCTGGAGACGCCAATCGCGTCCTGCTCCACACATGCTGCGCTCCTTGTTCGTCAGCAATCATCGAGTGTCTTCTGCACAGCGGCATCCGTCCGACGATATATTATTGCAATCCGAACATATTTCCAGAGGAGGAATACCTCATCCGCAAGAGAGAGTGTACTCGCTATGCCCTCTCGCTCGACTTGGAGATTGTCGACGCCGACTATGACCACGATGCCTGGCTTTCTGGGATACGCACGCTTGCCGCAGGTTCCGGAGTGACGGACATCGAACATCAGCCGGAGCGTGGAGGACGCTGTCTTCAATGCTTCAAGTACCGGCTTTTGGATTCTGCCCGCTATGCGGCGGAGCACGGCTTTTCCGTCCTCACGACCACCCTTGCCTCGTCCCGATGGAAGTCTCTTGACCAGATTAACGAGGCCGGACGCTGGGCCGTAGCGCAGGTCAATGCGCAGACCGGCTCAGCAGAGCCGCCGACAGTGGACCTTATGCGCATTCAGACACGACCTGATGCTCTTTCAAATGCAGCCCCGCTCATCTGGTGGGAGCAGAACTGGCGTAAGGGAGGTCTTCAAGAGCGCCGCTCCCAACTTATCCGCGAACACAATTTCTACAACCAGCTCTGGTGCGGCTGCGAGTTCAGCCGCCGATGACATAATCCGTCATCCGGAACAAAAGACTTTTTGGTCACCCTCATTCGTGATGGTAGGGTTCGCCCTTGATGATGGTGAAGGCGCGGTAGACTTGCTCGACGAAAATTGCCCTGACCATTTGGTGGGAAAAGGTCATCTTCGATAGGGAAATCATTGAATTGCTGCGGTCGTAGACTTCACGACTGAAGCCGTAGGCACCGCCGATGACGAACACGATGTCGCGTGCCGAGCCTCCGGAAATCTTGTTCTCAATCACCGAAGCCCATTCCATGGATGTGAATGTCTTGCCATGTTCGTCCAAAAGGATGACGTCGTCTGTGGAACGTATGTTCTTGAGTATCAGTTCTCCCTCCTTTGTCTTGATCTGTTCCTTGCTCAGCGCGGAGACTTTCTTCAGTTCAGGAATCTCCACCAGGGAGAAGTTTATGTAGTGCCGGAGCCGGTCGATGTATATCTCCATTCCGGCCTTCACCCAGTCCTTGTCGGTCTTCCCGACTGTCAGCAAAGTGATTTTCATTTAGTAATCATTTAAAAATAACTTGAACAATTTGTATATCTTTATGGTCTATATTTATTTTCTCATCAGTCGTGTACATCCAGTACACTCCTTCTTCCAAAAGAAATCTATCCTCATAAATCTGATACAAATTTAGTTCAACTTATTTTTTAATGCTTACTTATTCCCTATTGTCGAAGTGAAGATGTCATTTATGATGAGGCCGCTGAGAGTCATGCCGAAGATTGCGGTGACATGGGCGGTGGTGCCGTTAATCTGAGCCTTGGAACTGCACCATTCGTGGTTGAGCAGCGATGGGTCACCGGGACCGTCCTGGGACTTCGGGCAGAGGCACTTCTCCGTGCCGCAGCTTTGGCAGTGGCCGCGGTTCGGAAGAACCTCGTCATCGAATACGCAGAGGAATTTCTTTGAAGGGTAGGTGCCGGCGCGTTTCATCTTCTTGCGCAGCGCCGCTCCGAGAGGGCATCCGCGCACTTTCCAGAACTCGGCCACCTGCACCTTGAGCGGATTCACCTTGAGGGCGGCGCCGAGGGAGCAGTAGAACTTCGCGCTGCTGGCTGTGGCGTTGAGAATGAGCTGAACCTTGTCCTTGAGCGAGTCCACGGCGTCCACGACGTAGTCGTAATCATCAAGATTGAACTGGCTTGCCGTCTCGGCGCTGTAAATCTGCTGGATGGCGGTAATTTCCGCTTTGGGATTGATTTCCAACAACCTGTCCTTCATAGCATCCACCTTCACCTGCCCCACTGTCCGGGTGGTCGCCATCAATTGCCGATTCACATTGGTGATGCAGATGCGGTCCGAGTCCACGATGGTCAGATGTATGATGCCACTCCTTACCAGTCCTTCCGCACACCAGCTTCCCACTCCTCCGACGCCGAAAATGATGACCCTCGTCTTCGCAAGCGCAGTCATAACGTCATCTCCCACAAGAAGTTCCGTTCTATTGTATATCGCTTTCTCAATAGTGTTCATATTCCCGAAAAATTATAAAAATTGCGTCATATATACAGGAACGAGCAGGACATCGCCATCCTTTTTCAGGTCTTTTGTATATACCAGATACTTTGAACTTATTCTGTCGGAGTATTTCTCGCAAAACTCATCAAGAGATGCGTGCGACTTGTAGCCGGAAGACTTTACTTCAACAGGGCATATCTTATTGCCTCTGGAAAGCAGAAAGTCGATTTCATAGTTGTGCTTGCCGCTTTCGGTCGGCCATGTGTGGTAGAACAGTTTGTTGCCTGATGCTCTCAGCATCTGGGCCACGACATTCTCATAAACATACCCCAAATCGGCAGACAATTTATTGCTGAGAAGTTTCTGATATATGATATTGTCAGTCACTTCATTGTCCCAGAATGCAAGTGTGATGAACAGTCCGGTGTCCCCGATAAACATTTTGTATTGTGAGATGTTGGCATGCAGGGAGAGTCCCACAGAAGGGTCATTCGCGTGGTATGAGAAATTTACGGCCATGCTGTCTTCCATGTCTTGAATGATTTCTTCCATTTCCGTGCTGTTTTGGCGTCGTCCCAAGACCGACGCGACCTGATAGCGTGCGGCATTTCCGGTCAGCTGTGAAGGCGCGGCCATAAAGAGTCTTGTTGCCTTGCCAGTCGGGTCTATCTTTCTGAAATCGTCGGCATACAGTTCGATGATTTCTCTCTTTATCGAATCGACTGAGCTCAGGTTCTTGGTATCCAGAAATGTGTTTACCGCCTGAGGCATTCCACCGACAAGCATATACAGGCGGAAGTCCTGCAGCAGTTTCCGGCTCACGGCGTCACCGATTCCTTTTCTTGAGTCAAACAATTCCTTCATCAGTGGAATTGTGGCATTGTCACCCATTGCCCATCTGAACTCTTCGTAATCCATGGGGAACATATCGATGCGGGTTTCTTCGCTTGGAATTACAATTCCCTCAGTGTTCTTCTTTATGGAGAGGAGAGAACCGGTCTCTATGTAGTCATATCTGTGGTCCTTTACCAAATACTTTATGGCTTCCCTCACTTTGGGCGCTTTCTGTATTTCGTCAAAAATGATGACGGATTTCCTCATATATTTTTCTCTTGAAAACCCGTGTTTCTGCCATAATCTCACAATTTTTGAGGTAATCGCTGGCAAATATAGCGGTTTATTACCAAATCTCACAATTGTTTTTGTGGAATACCTACCCAAATCTCAAAATGTTTGTATTTTTTAGAAGGTTTCTTAGTAAAAATTGGGGGAATAACGAGAAAAATTTAATTTTGTACCCGATAAATTTGCGTATGGGAAGAAAGAGGTTATTGATATATTGGCTTGCATCGGTCTTGCTTTCGTGGGCGGTTGGACTGCCGCTCGGTGCGCAGGAACGTTCTTATATGGAGCAACTGTCGGTTGATGAGGGACTTCCGCATACGGACGTGTCTTCGATTGTGCAGGATAGTGACGGATATATCTGGATTGGGACATATTCCGGGCTGTGCCGCTATGATGGGGTGGAGATGACTGTATATGACATGTCGAATTCCATTTTGGAGAGTTCAAGGATACGCTCTTTGCTTCTGGCCGGGAGTCTTCTTTATATAGGCACGGAAAACGGGGGACTGACGGTGTATGATACGCTGCAGGACAAGTTTCTGAAGACGTTGAGTGTGCCTGGAAACTGCGTAAACTCGATGTTTCTCTCCAGTGAAGGTAGTTCGGTGTGGTTGTGTACAAACGACGGGCTTTCAAAGATATGGAATGTGGGCGACGGCTACAGCACGGCGTCGTGGTCATTCGGAAGCGTCTGCCTCTCGGGTTGTGCGCTTGAAGGGGATGAGGTTCTGGTCGGGACGAACGCCGGAGTCGGTATATTCAGCGAAATGGAGGGTTTGAGATATGTGCGGACAGGTGTATTTGCCACGTCTGTGATTGAACTTCCCGAGAAACGCAGGCTGATAACGGCATACGAGGGCTGCTTCATCTATGATGCTGAGACTGAGACCATGCAGCGGCTGAACTCCTTCGACGCCCGTTGCGCCTGCCATGACAAGGAAACCGGTTGCTTCTTTGTGGGAACGGGGCACAATGGAATACTCCGCTATGACTCGGCCTTGAAGTGCTCCGATGTGCTCTCTCCCTGGAGCTCGTTCTCGCACAGCACGGACATTGAAGTCTCGACGCTCCTTCTCGACCGTTCCCTCGTTCTGTGGATAGGCACAAACGGAAGCGGCTGTTTCAAGAGCACGGAGACCAATAGGGCATTCCGGCTCTGGGCGCCTTTCTCTGACAACGCGCAGCTTGTGACAATGTACGCCGACAGCCGGGACAGGCTTTGGGTCACGTCAAAGGACGGGCGTGTGGCTGTGTTGGACGGAAACCGCCTCTGCCATCTTGACAGACGCTCTCTTTCGATGTTTTCCTCTATGCCGGTTTCCGCTGTCTATGAAACTGCTGACGGACATCTTCTCCTTGGTTCTTGGGACAATGGGGTTGGAGTAATCGCTCCGTCGGAGGTTGCCGGAGCCTGCGAAGGAAAACCGTTTTCGTTGCGGCGCATCAATGGCTTGCCAGACAATCTCAGCGTGTACAAATTTGCCGAGGATAGCTTTGGAACGCTTTGGATGACCACAGCCTCCGGAGTGTGGCGCTCAGCACTTGAGTCTCAACCACTTGGGGTGGGCAGACCCCATTCGGACAAAAGAAAATGGACGTGCATTCGCAACGAGAGGAAGAATGTCCATTCACTGAGCGATGACTTCACCACAGACCTGCTTGTTGACGGGCATACGATCTGGGTGGGAACGAGAGCGGGGCTTAACCGCCTGAAGTGCGGGGAAGATGGTGAACTTCTGTCTCTGGACAGGATACACGTCCGCCCCGGTGATACTGCCGGAGAGTTCGTCTCCTTCATCCATAAGTCTGCCGATGATAGCCTTTGGGTCTCTGTGCTCGGACTTGGACTTGCAAAGCTCGACTCCGAACCGCTCGCGGATAGCCTTACGTTCCGCATATATAATAAAGGGAACTGCCCCGGATTTCCGAACAATGAATTCGAATCTCTGCTCGAAGACGACTCCGGTAATTTCTGGATTGGGGGCTTCGGTCTCATACGCTTTTCTCCGAAAACAGGTGCAATAAAGTGTTTCACGCGAAAGGACGGCCTTCAGAGCAATGCCTTCAAGATTTGGGACGCAGCAAGGTTCAGTGACGGGAAGATGGCCTTCGGAGGTATAAACGGTTTCAATATATTCTCTCCGGAAGACATCGTGGACAATCCTGTGCGGCCGGAGGTCCGATTCACCGGGCTGAGTGTGAACGGGGAGGCGGCAACTCCGGATCTGACGGGCGGGAAGTCTGTCAGAACGGCCGGCTCTCTCAGACTTGGGCACAGCCAGAACAATCTTGTGATCACATTCTCATCGATGCACTATACGATGCCGGAGCGCAACAACTACATCTATATGATGAAGGGGCTGGATGACAGTTGGCACTCAACCACTGGGCTCAATCCGACGGCGTCCTATCTCAACTTGGGTGCCGGACACTACACATTCTTCGTCTATGGCTCCAACAGCGACGGGGTCTGGGGTGATGTTCCGGCGAGCCTGGACATTCGCATACTCCCGCCGTGGTATGCCTCAGTCCCGGCAAAAATATTCTATGCAATGCTGTCTCTCGGGCTTGCCGCTGCCATCGTCATGCTGCTGAGAAGGCGCAGTGCTCGTCTCCACCGGCAGGAACTTGAGGACAAACTTCGTGAGGAACAGCGGGAGCGTAATGAGAACGAGCTCAAGTTCCACACCGACTTCCTTCATGAGATCAAGACACCGCTCACGCTGATAACGACTCCTGTGGAGGAACTTCTGAAGAATCCAAACCTGGGAAAGACCACACTGAATCGTCTGCAGTTGGTTGACCAGTCCGCCAAAATCCTTCAGAAACACATAGAATCCATCACCGATTTGAGAAAATATGACAATGGAGAGGTGCGCCTTCATGTCGTTGAGATAGATTTCGCCCGTTTCGCCGAGGAAATATGTCTTCTGTTCCAGCCGATTGCAAAGGCCCGTGGATATGAGTTTTCGATAAGTCTCAATCCTCTCGGACAGAAACTCTTTATCGACAAGGACATGATAGAGAAGGTGATACTCAATCTGATGTCGAACGCTATCAAGTATTCCCCGGAAAGAGGCGGAAAGATTGACGTGAATGTGGAGGAGAGCGTTGTGGATGGGGTAACGGGGGCATCCCTTTCTGTGTCGAACCTCGGCATCGGGATACTTCCGGAAGACATGCCCTACATCTTTGACCGCTTCCGTCAAGGCCGGAACAATGACCGTGGAGGGATGGGGATCGGGCTGTCGATCAGCCGCTCTGCAGTCTTGGCTCATTCCGGGAAAATATGGGCGGAATCCGTCCCGGGCGGAGAGACGACGTTTCACGTATTTCTTCCGTATGGATGCTCACAATTCTCCGCAGAAGACATCGATCGTCAATATGAGAACAGCGATCACCTGTCGAACTACGACTCTCTTGCGGAGTTCCGCACCGCGCATGCCGCAGGAACCGGAAGCGTGGAACGCGAGCATCTTGTGCTGATTGTGGACGACAGCGCCGAGCTTCGGGAATATCTGACGCAACTTCTTTCCACGCGGTACAACATAATCACGGCGAAGGATGGTCTTGAAGGTTATGAGAAGACAATCTCAGAGCAGCCGGACCTTGTCCTTACGGATGTCGTGATGCCGAAGCTGAACGGGCTGGAACTGTGCCGAAAAATAAAGGAGAACAATGTCACTTCGCACATTCCTGTCATACTCGTCTCAGCCCGTGACCTGCCTGTCTACAAGATGGAAGGCTACCAGATGATGGCGGATGACTACATCACGAAGCCTTTTCATGCCGAGCTTCTGATTTCCCGAATCGACAATCTCATTCGCCAACGCGAGTGTATGAGACAGGCGTTCCGGACGGAAGTCAACCTTGAGCCGTCCTCTGTCACAGCCACTCCGGTCGATGAGAAGTTCATCCGCAGTTGCATCGACAACATCGAGGAGCACATCTCCGAACCGGAGTTCGGTGTGGACGACCTCTGCCTGAATGTCGGCTACTCCCGTCCGCAACTTTATAGGAAAATAAAGTCGATAACTGGAATGTCTGCCATTCAGTTCCTGCGTAGCATCCGTCTCAAACGGGCTGCCCAGCTGCTGTCATCTGGTTCTGGAATGACAGTGACTGAGGTTATGTATGCAGTTGGGTTCAACAACATTTCCTATTTCTCAAAAATCTTCTTCTCTGAGTTCGGGGTGTTGCCAAAAGACTATGGGAAGAGCCTGTGATACCCATTTTTCTGTAAAACTGCGAAAGAATGAACGATTTGTAAACTCGGATAGACGTGGTTCATATCTAATATTGCATAGCGGAACGCACAAGATACCGCAAACTATGAAACACGGAGAATACAAAACACTAATACCCAATATTATGAAACGGATTTTTTCAGCGGCTGCTATCTGCAGCCTAATTCTGGCAGTTTCCTGCAACAAAGAGGGTTCTGCTTCTGTAGACAAAGATTTTCAGTATGTGATTCCGACCGAAGCTCTTGTCGGTCAGAGCGTCACTTTCGAGGACCAGTCAATCAACGTCCAGTCACGCGAGTGGACATTTGAAGACGGCACGCCTGCCACCTCAACCAAAGCCATTGTAGAGGTTGCGTTCAGCAAGGCCGGCGAAAAGACTGTTTCCCTCACCGTTAACTACTCTGACGGAACGAAGGACGAGATTTCAAAGAAAATCACCATTAAGGACGAGTTCTCGGCAAAAATCAAGGCCGATGGTCTCTCTCCTAAAGGATGTGCGAAGAAGGGATCTGAAATCACCTTCTCCCTTGACGAGTTCAAGAACGCTGCAGGCGGAAACGTTACATACGCTTGGTCTTTCCCTGGGGCGACTCCTGCGACCTCGACCGACGCCTCACCGAAGGTAGTCTGGAACGAGCAGGACAATAATGTGAAGGTCACCTGCGAGGTTACCCGTGCGCTTGACGGTGCGAAACTCAATCTTGAGACCACTCTCATTGCCGGTAACTATCCACTGCTCGTAAACGACGAGTATAGTGCATTCGACTTTGAGGGAGCCACTTCAAACCTCGCATGGTACGGATTTCAAGGAGAGCACTGACGCTTGCCTCAGCATTGCTGACGGTGGCGCACACGGCACTGCACATTCTCTCAAGATTGACGCTACGGGAATCAATGCCCTTACAGATTCTGGTCTGGCCTTTGAAGTTGCTCACAGAAACAACTGGAGCAACAACGCAAGAATGGTTGTAGGCCAGAAGTACGAGATTTCTTTCTGGTGCAAGGCTGATGCTGCGATGATGGGAGACGGAGCTCTTTCTATGTTCACGCATAACGATGGAGAGATTGCAGCGATTGTTTCATGGGTAAATCTCTTTAACTGGATTCCGGACTGGCTCAACGACCCTATGCGCGGAAGTGCTGCAAAGACAGATTGGTCTGAGGTTTTCCCTGGAGAAACATTCAAAGAGGAGGGTGCGCAGTCGTCAATCTGGGGCGGCGGCATCACTGAGATGAAGGCTATAGGCGAGAATGAAGTGCGGTTTGATAACCTTATCACAAGGGACTGGAAGAAATACTCATTCGAGTTTACCCTCGAGAACGGCGGACAGCCTGGCGATGTCCTCAAGAACTGCTACATAGCATTCGGAGTTACGGGCGTCAACGCCGTGTTCTATTTCGATGATTTCCAGATCAATCTGGTTGAGGAATAACAGACAAATTGTTGTGTACTGATATACGTGCAGTGCGCCGATTCGGGCGCACTGCTTAACTGACAGAAAATTATGAAACGGTTTCTTGTCTCTCTGGTGCTTTTGGCATCGGTGGGGGTCGCTGCTTTTGCGCAGCAGATAAAGATCACCGGTCGTGTGACGGACAGTCACGGTGAGCCGATTCCGTGGGCCAATGTGTTTCAGAAAGGCACTCAGAACGGAACAACGACAGATGATGACGGCAGATATGAAATTTCCGTCAAGTCGGGAGACGCCGTGTTGGTGGCATCCTTTATCGGCTACCAGGACAAGGAACAGTCCTCTTCCGGAAAAAGCATAGTGAACTTCAGTCTCGACTCCGACTCCGAAGTTCTTGACAATGCGGTCGTCATAGGCTACGGCACGGCCCGCCGTCAGGATCTCACCGGCTCAGTGGCCTCTATCAATTCCGACAATCTCAAGAACCATGTGATGTTTTCCGTGGACGACGCGCTCAAGGGCGGAGTCGCCGGACTTATGGTGTCTTCTACAAGTGGCCAGCCTGGAGCTGCATCCAAGATGCTCATTCGAGGCGCGGCCTCGCTTTCCGGCTCGACATCCCCTCTCATCGTCGTGGACGGCTTTCCTCTTGGAGATGTTTCCACTTCTTCTGGGATGGGAATGTCAGGACTTGATTCACAGATGAGTTCGCTCTCAATGATAAACACCGAGGACATCGCGTCCATCGAGGTCCTCAAGGACGCCTCCTCCACAGCAATTTACGGAAACAGGGGCGCGAACGGCGTCATCATGATCACGACAAAGAAGGGACGCGCCTCCAACGGCAGAATCCAGTACAACGGATATGTCAGCATGCAGAACCTTCCCCATAAGTACGATATGCTCGACTTCAGGGGCTATGCGTCCATGATGAACACGAAGAATCCGTCATATCTCCTTTTCAGCGACTCCGACGGCAACCTGCGCAACTTTGACTATGACAGGATTCAGAGCATTGACTGGCAGGACAGAATCTACAGAACGGGATTCATCCACAACCACAACCTCTCGATGCAGCACGCGACGGACAAGACAAATTTCCTTATAAGTGCGTCGTACATGCAGAATGAGTCAATCATCATCTGCACAGACTGGCAGAAACTCACGGCGAAAGCCAATATCGATCACAAGTTCACCGACAAGCTCAAGATCGGGGCTGACATCAACTACAGTCGCATCATTGACGATGGTGTGCCTACTTCCGGCGGTGACGGAACGGCTGTCGGCACAATCATGAGCGCCCTGCTCTCGCAGCCTTTTGACCTGCGCGACGAGCAGACTCAGACTCTCTTCCGTAGGGCAGGGGTGGAGCAGTACATGATAAACACTTTCAACGAGGGCAACAAGCAGAATCCGGTGACGATGGCAAACGACATCAAGATGAAGAAAATCCTGAACCGCACCATCGCCAACTCCTATGTTCAGTACAGCATACTCGACGATCTTATCTTCAAGGTGACGGCCGGCTTTGACAACTACGCGATGGAGGACAAGCAGTTCTACCCGACCACTACTCCGCGTGGCTACCTCTACAACGGCCAGGCCTGCATGGCGAACATCTCAAGCTTCGGATGGCTGAACGAGAACACCCTCACCTGGTCTCCGACATTTGCGGAGAAACACCGGCTCAACCTCATGGCGGGCGTGACCGAGCAGGGTTCGCGTTACTACTACAACGCCACCGAGGCCTCCTCATTCACTAACGAGTCGCTCGGCTACAATAATCTTTCACTCGCGAAGGACTTCCATTCCTACTCCAACACGAGCAAGGGTGCGATGCTCTCGTTCATATTCAGAGGTAACTACGCCTACGACGACCGCTACATCGGCACATTCACCTTCCGTCGCGACGGCACTTCGTCCTTCCTCAAGAACAAATGGGGTTCGTTCTTCTCCGGAGCGCTCGCGTGGAATGCCAAGCAGGAGGAGTTCCTCAAGTACAACAACGCAATCAGCACCCTCAAACTCAGGGCGTCTGTGGGTGAGGTCGGAAACTCCAACGTACCGACATCCGGCTCATTCGCACAGCTCTACACGACAAGTACGGCGTTCGGCACCGACCTCAGCATCGGCCAGTCTCCCGTTACCCTCGCCAATGAGAACCTGACTTGGGAAAAGACGCTTGAATATAACCTCGGCCTTGAGTTCGGAATCTTTGACGAAAGGCTTCACTTCGACCTCGACCTCTACCACAAGACCACCCGCGACCTCCTTCTCGAGGCTCCGGTGCTCAATATTTCGGGATATACGAAGGCATGGCAGAACGTCGGAAGCATCCGCAATATGGGTGTCGAGTTTTCGATGAACGCGACTCTTATTGATATGAAAGACTTCCAATGGACGTTCAACGGCAATATAAGCAGCAATAATTCCAGAATCCTCAAGCTCGGTCAGGACGGGGCTCCGATTTATCTGGGTATCAACTGTCTCGGCGGCCAGAACGCGGTCATCCTCCGCGAGGGCGGCAGTGTCGGCGAACTCTACGGCTATAGGGCAATCGGGCTCTATCTGCTTGATGAGTTCACGGCAACCGAGAGCACGACAAAGCCGGGGACGTACATCTACACGGTTAAGGACGGAGTTCCGGTTCAGGGCGTGAGCGAGCAGCCGGGGTCAATCAAACTTTGGGACAAGGACGGCAACGGAAAGATTGACGACAACGACCGCGAAGTCATCGGTAACTTCCTTCCGAAGTTCTACGGAGCATTCTCCACGACATTCAATTGGAAGTCATTCAACCTCTATCTCGGTTTCCAATACTCCTACGGCAACGATCTCTACAACGCCAACTATGCGATGATAGGCTTTTTCAACGGAGACGGCTCGAACCAGAGCGCCGCATGGAACAAGAGGTGGACGGTGGACAATCAGTCCTCACGCTACTACTCCCAGATTTCCAAGGGTCTTGTCTCATCCGCATTTGTCGAGGATGCCTCATTCCTCAGGTTTGCATCGGCCAGGTTTACCTACACCCTTCCGAACAAACTGCTTGCGAGGACAAAGCACGTGGAGGGCTGCAAGTTCTACATTTCTGCCGACAACATCTACACCTTCACGAAGTATTCGGGCTACGATCCTGAAGTCGGAATCAGCCAGAGCAGTGCCTCTGCAATCCTTTCGCAGGGATTCGACTACGGAAACTTCCCGCATGCCAGGACATTTACTTTCGGCGTGAACCTTTCATTCAAATAGGAGGCAAGGTATATGAAAGCGAAAACTATAATTACAGTGCTCTGCTCCGCGATTGCGGCCGTTTCCTGCAATTTCCTGGAAACAACTGTCGAGAGCAACATCACCACGAATAACTTTTTCAAGAATACGGGCGATTTCGACATGGCTCTGACAGGTGTCTACTACACCTTCACTTCTGTCGAATGGGATGCCCAGCACCGTTACGGAGACTACTTCACCGGATTCATGTATTGGGGAAGAATAGGAACGGACGAGGCTTTCGTTTCCAGTGGAAACAACGGCGAGGAACTTATCGGAAACTACACCTACACACCGGAAAACCTCTTCGTGGAGAAAGTCTGGTTTATGCAGTATCTCGGCATTCAGCGTGCCAATGTCGTGATTGACAGGCTTAACGCCTACTCCGGAGACCAAGTCTCGGATTCCGATCGGGCGCGAATACTCGGTGAGGCTCATTTTCTCCGTGCCTGGTTCTATTTCCAACTTGCACGCTACTATGGTGAGGTGCCTCTCGTTCTTCAGGAAACTACGGACATCTCAAAACTCAGCACAGAGAAGGCACCGCTTGCGGATGTATATGCCCAAGTGATAAAGGATTACGAAACGGCGGAAGAACTTCTTCCGGTCACAAACACGGTTGGGCACGCCACAAAGTATGCCGCGACAGCGCTCAAGGCACGCGCCTACCTTCAGATGTCCGGAAAGCCTCTCGAAGACAAGTCCGCGGCCGCTCTTGCAGCCAAGGCCTGCAAGGAAGTGATAGAAAGCGGCAAGTACGCTCTCGTGACGGACTATTTCTCCCAATTCGACGGCAAGCACGAGCATAACAGCGAATACATCTTCGACGTTGAGTTCGACAACACCACCAGCAACTCCCTCTACGGCGGTCAGGTCGGAACTGTGGACGGAATACCTCACGAGCAAAACGCCTATTGGGCACAGGTGCGCACCTACAAGGAGATGTACGACAAGTTCGACCCTGCTGATCTTCGTCGTGAAGCCGTGAATGCCGGCGGACATATCGCCGTCAGCAAGACAAGCGGTAAGGCCGAACTTGTGATGGGGGACGAGAACTACAAGGATAATTATTGGGTCTACAAGTTCCGTCATCCTCTTGACAAGTCCGACCGCGGAGAGACTTGGGCAAACTGGTGCAACAACATTAACTTCCCGATAATCCGCTATGCCGATGTGCTCTTGATGTACGCCGAGGCCGAGAACCGTGCCTATGGTTCTCCGACGGCAGAGTCTCTTGAATGCGTGAATCAGGTGCGCCGCCGTGGTTTCGGCAAAGACATAAACACTCCGGCTGCGGGCGTTGACCTTCCGATGTCTTCAGGCAGCGAGTTCGACGATGTGATTCTCAAGGAACGCAGTCTTGAACTCTGCTTCGAGGGACATCGCTGGGCAGACCTCGTGCGCTTTGGCAAACTTCAGGAAGCTTTCCGCTCCGTAGGATTGGACGAGAAGTTCAGACCTTATTACGACCCGATACGCAATAACTGTCAGGAGAAGCACTCCATTTTTCCTATCCCTCAGTCAGTAATCGATGCCTCAAACGGCGCAATAGAACAAAACCCGTTATGGAAATAAGGAATATAATCGTATTTTGCGCTGCTGCGCTCCTATCGACAACCATCTCCTGTTCGAAGGAGTGGATCCCGACGCCAGATCCGTCACAGACAAAATGGACCAACCAGGGACCGGAATCTGATGATCCGACGCCGGAGCCTGAACCTTCGGAGAAATGGACGGAGATTACCGATGCAAAGGTGGCGCTTGGCGAGACCAAAGTGGCCGAGCAGACGTCAAGCACTTTCATGAAAGGCTATTGGCCTGACGGAAAGCTGATTCCGATAAAGAAAGGCAATGGGTGGCAGCTCTTCTGGAGCGAGGCTACTGATGCACTGACAACCGGAGATACTCCATATCCTGAAGACCACATCTCCAAGCTTGTGAACTCCAGCAAAGTCTGGGGAAAGGAATTCGTCCGCATTGATGGATTCAACGACGGCGGTTCATGGTTTATAGGCATATTCCCGCTTGAAAAGGCAGGACGTTATGTCGGGTTTTTCCATGCCGAGAGTCACTGGGACCTCAGCGGCACTGCGCACAAGTCCATTGGAGTAGTCTATTCTGATGACTTTGGTGCGACGTGGCACGACCCCAAGCCGATAATAACCGACAAGAGCCCCAAGCCTGCGAAACCTGACTGGACCGGGCTGGGCGACGGCTGTGTCATCTGGGATTCGGCAAATTCGCGCTACATCTGCTACTATCAGGGCAAAGTGGCAGGTGGGGCCAACACCCTCTGCATGGCAGCCTCTTCCGATGTGAACGGTGCTCCGGGAACTTGGAAGAAATGGGACGGAGAGGACTTTACTCTTGACGCATGTTCTCCGGAGACCGGACTTGGAGGGGAGAACATCCCCATCGCGAACCTCACTTCACCGGCCGGGGCAAATCCTTCGGTTATGTGGAACACGTTCCTTAAAAAATGGGTAATGGTCTATGCCACCTGGGGCAAACGGGTGGTGATTACTTACAGCGATGACGCGCTTCACTGGTCTGCTCCTGTAAAAATCCTCGGTTCCATCGGTTCTCCGGCCTGGTATCCGAACCTTATCGGGGAAGACGGGGACCTCACTGGCGGCGAAGTCGTGAAAATATACTGGTCTCACAATCAGAACGACCGGGGTATCAGAGACCTCGGTTATTGCAAAATCAAATTCTTAAAGTAGTGTTTATGAACAATATATACAAAACAGCCGTTTCTCTGCTGGCTCTTTCCGCTCTCTTTGTCGGCTGTGGCAAGACCGTGGTCATCAAATATGACGCGGATGTGAAGGACTACACTCCGGTGGTGCGTGAAATTCTTGAAGCCTCTCCGAGGGGAAATGTCACGCTCCGCTTTGGCAAAGGAGTTTACGACTTCTACCCGGAGCAGGCGGCCGAGGAGTTTCTGTCCCTTTCCAACAACTGCAGCGGAGAGCGCAGGGTTGCCTTCCTTCTGAAGGACATGAAGAACGTGAGGGTCATCGGAGAGGAGACTGATTTCATGTTCCACGGCGGCATCGTTCCGTTTGCGGCAAAAAATTCGGAGAAGGTAGAAATCTCAGGAGTATCAATTGACTATGACTATCCGTGGACATTCGAGGGCGAGGTCCTTTCCGCAGATCCGGTGCAGAGGAGTTTCGTTGTGCGCGTGTTCCCGGACAATAAGTACAGAATCGAGGGCGACCGTCTTTTCTTCGGGGGATATGACTGGGAGTACCCGATGGGTGAAAGCATTGTCTTTAACCCTAAAACCCGTCGCCCGTGGTATGACACAGCCGCCTACGACCATGGCTATTGGTCAGGCGAGATGGGGGCGCGTGAAATTGAACCTGGCATTATCGAGTTTACCCGCCTGAGCGCCCGCGACGTGCCTCCTGTGGGAAGTATCTGGGACGATAAGGGCCCGATGCGGCTCAACCGTTCCTATCCGGGAATTGCCCTGCTTTCAAGCAAGGATATAAAGGTGAAGGATGTGCATGTGTATAGAAGTGGGGCCATGGCTCTGATGGCCGAGTACTGCGAGAATATCACCGTCTCCGGCTTTTCGACCGCGCAGCATCCCGGTTCACCGAGAATGATCACAGCCTCTGCCGATGCGACACATTTCGTTGACTGCAAGGGACTCGTGCTTCTCGAAGACAGCCATTTCGAGAGTATGCTCGACGATGCCACGAACATTCATGGCGTGTACATGAAGGTTGACAGCCTCATTTCCGACAATACATTTGCTGCCGTCTTCGGACATTTCCAGCAGGAGGGCAACCATTTTGCCGACGTTGGTGACCTGCTCCGCTTCGTGGACAAGACCAGCCTTCAGCCTGTTGCTGAGGCAAGGCTTAGATCCATAGACAAGTCTAATCGCTGCCGCTATGTGATGACTGTCGACGCAGACCTCAGCGGCATCCTTTCCGACCCACGTCGCTATGCTGTCGAGAATACGACCAGAGGCGCCTCTGCGATTATCCGCAACTGTACCGTGGAGTACAACCGTGCCCGTAGCCTGCTGATTTCCACGCCTGGCGATGTACTCATTGAAAACTGCAGGTTCTCCTCGATGATGGCCGGCATCCGCATCTGCGGCGACGCCAACTACTGGTTCGAGTCTGGCAACACCCGCAATGTCGTTATCCGGAACAACAGCTTTACCGATCTCGGGATAGGCGGACGCGAGCCTCAGGCCATACTCCAGATTGACCCTATCATTCCGAAAGATGCCCGTACAAATGACTTTTTCTACCACGACCGCATCGTCTTCGAGAATAATATCGTCTCGACTTTCGACGCCCAGGTAATATACGCGCTCAGTGTCAAGTCGTTGGAAATCAAGAATAATAAATTTATAGATACGGGGACATACGCGCCTCTTTTCCCTCAACTTTCCGTCATTGACGTTCAGTTTTGCGGTGACGTCGAGATTGTCGGGAATGATTTCTCGCAATGGAAGAAAGACGCCACGCTCAGCATACACAATTGTGTGGAGGTGGTCAATGATTCGGATGTCGAGGTCGTGGATTCTCCAAATCCTTTCTTTTTTCAGAGTTGACGTATGAAAGCATATAAACTCATCACGACTGCGGTGCTGGCGATTATTTCGTCGGCATCGCTTTTTGCACAGAAAATGGAGCCTGACCGGACGGTGAAATTCGCTGATAGGGATACGTGTGCGCTGTATATGGACATATATGATCCGCAACCGTCGAAAGTTGTGTGCGACGACGGGAAAGTGCGTCCTACGGTGATTCATGTCTTTGGAGGCGGGTTTATGGAAGGATCGCGTCATCAGGAATGGTTGCGTCCGTGGTTCCGTCAGATGAATGCGATGGGCTACCGCATGGTTTCGATTGACTACCGGCTCGGCCTCAAGGGCGTGCGAGAAGTGACGCCGTTGGAGTTCGCGGTGCTGCTGGACAAGGCGATACACCTTGCTGTGGAGGACCTTTTTGCGGCAACGGCCCATCTTGTGGCGAACGGCTCTGAACTTGGAGTGGATGCGCGGAACATTGTCGTGACCGGCTCCTCTGCGGGCGCGATTACGGCGCAGCAGGCCGAGTGGGAAATCTGTAACGGGACGCCGATGACTTCTGTGCTTCCGGAGGGGTTCAACTATGCTGGTATCATGGCCTTTGCCGGAGCTGTCCTTGTTGATGATGATCTCGGGTATGCGTCGAAACCTTGTCCGGTGATGATGCTTCACGGGACGGAGGATGAACTTGTCCCTTATGACGGCGTGACTTCCGGTGGTCTGTCCTTTTGCGGCCCGTGCAGGATTCAGAAGGCGCTTGAAGCTGCCGGAGCGGCTGTCCGCTTCTATCGTTTTCCGGGCATCAACCATGCGGTTGCGGGCTATATGCCGCAGACAGTCGATAAGCAGGTCGATTTTATTGAGCGTAATGTGATGAGGGGTTCGCATGAGTGCGTGGATGCGAAGATTGTCGATCCGTCGCTCCCTACATACAAGACAGAGAACCCTAACGGACTTTATGACATTCAGCCGGATTCTGTCGGCACATTTGAAAGCATACAATGAGCGGATTGAAAAAATATCTTTGCGGCGTCGCGGCGGCCATATTCACAATTACCACGATCTTCGGCTGTGAGCCGGAGGAAAGGCCCGAAGACGGTCCGATAGGTCACAGCCCGTGGACGAAACCTGTTGACGTTGCTCCGGTGGCACGCGAGGGTTGGGAAATCTACACTGGACCCAACTACCGCTATGGGCCGTCAATAATCATAAACGACGACAACTCAATAGACATCTGGCTCGCCACACCGGGCGACTACTACGGCAAGAACGTCAATCTCCACGTCTCCGACAATCAGACCGCCGCACAGCTCGGCAGCTCCGGCACATTTGCGCAGCGGTTCACGATGAACGAGGCTTTCGGATTCATATCCATCCAATGCCCGTCATGGAGCAGTGCCGAGGAAGGATTTACGTTGAAACTTTATGCGTGGAACACGGACTATGCGACTACCATAGGCGGAAACGCCGTTGCGACAAAGAATTTCACCGGCTACACCGACAACGCCTGGCTCAGCCTCTATCGCAGCGAAAGGGAGGACTTCTCGGAGACTTTTCCTGCCGGCACATACCTTTGGGTGATGACAGACGGCACGGAGAAGTCGGGAATATGGAAATGCACTGACAACGGCTCTTCGGGAAACACTGATGCCGTTTCCTACATCAACGGGGAGGTGACCGACGGACAGTTCCGCTGCCGGATAACATCCGACGGCTCCGGCAAATACTTCTGGGACAAAATAACATGGAGACACTCTGTGGACGGGGGCAGGACATGGACAGAAGAGGCTGATGCCCTGCTTCCTTCGGACGGAAAACGCGACGCCTTTTCGGTCTGCGACCCGGGCGTTGCCAGATGGGGAGGCTGGTATTACATTGCCTACACATCCACCGAGGAACCGAACGGCTATGACAACGACCTCTACATTGCCCGCAGCGTCTCACCAACAGGTCCGTGGGAAAAATGGAGCGGTGACTGTTGGGGCGACGATCCGCAGCCGGTCATCGACTATGAGCCTGTCGAGGGGCACGAGGGGCAGGTCTTCGGTGCCGGGGAGCCGTGCATCGTTGTGAAGGATGATGTCGTCTATCTCTACTATTCATATAATGACTTCCTCGCCGATCAGAACCGTCAGGGCACAACGACGCGAGTCTCAACCGCATCCGCGAAGGACAGCAATTGGCCGGCTCATCTTGAATATAGGGGAGTGGCGCTGGACAAGAGCAACATCAGCAACCCGGACCACACAGACGTGAAATTCGTTCAGAAAAGCCAGAAATTCGTCGCTATTCATGCTGAGAGACGCAACACCAACTACAGCCGCATCCGTATATGGGAGTCTGAGGACGGCATCACTTTCACTCAAGGCGAAACAGTGCAGGGCGAACTCCGCAAGGGCGTGATTAACGCCGGAATGAGCGGCGACGGCTGCGGTCATGTCAAAGTCGGGGTCCAGCAATTCCTCTGCTATGCCCATAGTGATCCGCCACGCGAATGGGGACGCTGGTACACATGGTTTCAGCCGCTCGACTGGGTGGAGTCTTCCGAAGAAGTCTCCGTTTCCGGACAGAGTCGTCCTACTCCGGATTGGCACTGAACTTTTTGCGATACTCCTTCGGGGACATGCCGACTTCCCGGAGGAACATCGCGGAGAAGTAGGAGTTGTCGTCGAAGTTGAGGTTCCATGCCACCTCTTTGATGCTGAGCGACGACTCTGCGAGCAGGCGGCAGGCCTCGGAGATGCGCAGGCCGAGGATGTAGCGGGCGGGGGAGATGCCGTTGTACTCGCGGAACTTCTTTCTGAACCACGAGTAGCTCATCCCTGCTTCTTTCGCCACCTCCTCAAGGTTAATGGCCTCGCGGAACCGTTTCCTGATAATGGACTTGGCCGTGTCAATTTTGTCTGCAGAATAGTTTCCGCCCGCCTCTTTGTTGGAGTCGTGGTAGATGGCTATGCCCAGAAGCATGTTCACTGTGCCTGCAAGATATTGCTGGTAGGACGGCTTTTCCTGCACGGCAATCTGGATCGCGTCCTTGTACATCGAGACAATGTCCTCGCGGATTCCCACTTTATAGACAGTTCTGTCAAGAAACCCCATTTTCATCCTTTTCTCGACGACTGAGCCCTGAAACCCGATCCAATATTCTTCCCACCCCGTCTCCTTGTCAGGCATGTAGCTGTGCCAGCACCCGGGTCGCAGAAGAATCATCTCCCCACAGTTGATTTCCGTCACCTTGCCCTGTCTGTCATACATCGTTCCCTTGCCGGAATGGATGTACAGCAGTTGCCAGCTGTTGAGGACGCGACCTTTCCTGACATCGAAATAAAAGCCTTCCGGATGCCTTTCGGCCGGCGGATAGCTTGCGTATCCCTTCTCAATGGTCTGCGTCCCGACCGTATTTACGGTGATTCCCCATTGTTCGTCCTTTTTTCCGATGAGGAGATATTTTATACTGACATTTTCCATTTTCTTCGAAATATGAGTATGAAACCTTCAAAAAATAACCTGCATCATCTTTCTCATTCTTTTCGGTCTATATTTATTTTCTCATCAGTCGTGTACCTCCAGTACACTCCTTCTTCCAAAAGAAATCTATACTCGAAAATAATTGACAAATCTGAAGCAGTTTATTTTTTTCATGTTTCTATGTTCACGGCGTTCGTCGTGAATATAGCAGGCGAATATAAGTCAATAAAATCAAAAAACAATATTTTAATGTCATAATGATGCCTCGAAAGATTCGGAAATATACTTCTTTTGCAAAACATAATTAACACACTCATGGCATCAGCAGCGATAGACCTCGGCGCAACGAGCGGCCGCGTCGTAATTGGGAAATATACCGGTGACAGTATTCAAATGACTGAAATACACCGTTTTCAAAACAATATAATCAGAGTCGGAGGACGCAGTTATTGGGATCTTTGGGGACTGTGGAACGAGATTATTACAGGACTCCGGAAGGCTGCCTCATCGGGCGAAACAATCGAATCTATAGGCGTGGACACTTGGGGTGTGGATTTCGTCCTTCTCGGCAAGGACGGACATTTTCTTGCACAGCCGCGCTCCTACCGTGACAGCTACACCGTCGGAATGCCGGAAAAATTCTTTGGCACCATTCCACGCGAGGAACTCTACCGCAGGACGGGCATCCAAATCATGAACTTCAACACCGTCTTCCAGTTGTTTGCAATGGGACAGGAAGAAAATTCTGCATTGGAGGCCGCTGAAGGGCTTCTTTTTATGCCGGACGCGATTTCATATATGCTCACCGGGGAGAAGGTTTGTGAATACACGATTCTTTCCACATCCGCGCTGATGAACCCCGCGACGCACGATTTCGACGACGAAATTCTTGCTGCCGCCGGTGTGTCGCGCAGCCTTTTCGGACGACGGGTAATGCCGGGTGAGGTCATAGGAACGCTCACCGGCGAGGTTGCCTCCGAAACCGGGCTCGGAAACATCCCTGTGATTGCGGTCGCCGGGCATGACACAGGTTCCGCTGTCGCCGCTGTTCCTGCAACGGACGGGAATTTCGCCTACCTCAGCTCCGGCACATGGTCACTGATGGGGGTGGAGACGCCGTCGCCGATTGTTTCGGACAAGTCGTTTGAGATGAACTTTACAAATGAGGGCGGTGCCGAGGGCAACATCCGCTTCCTCAAGAACATAACAGGAATGTGGCTGCTTGAAAGATGCCGCGCGGCATGGAAAAAAGAAGGGAGAGAGTACAGCTATCCGCAGATAGTCGAGATGATGGGCGAGGCTCCGGCGTTCCGAAGCATGATTGATCCGGACGACGAGTCGTTTGCAGCTCCGGAGGACATGCCTTCGGCGATTAGGGATTATTGCCTTGCTCACGGAGAGCCTGTTCCGTCGTCGGATGCCTGCCTTGTGCGCTGTATATTCGAGTCCCTTGCTCTGAAATACCGTCTTGTGCTTGGACGCCTTAAGGTGCTCTCCGGCAAGAATATAGAACGTCTGCATGTAATAGGCGGCGGTTCTCTCAATGCGGAACTGAACCGCATGATTGCCTCCTCGCTCGCTCTCCCGGTGATTGCGGGCCCTGCCGAGGCGACGACCGCAGGAAACCTCATGGCCCAGTTCGTAGGGCTTGGGTTTGTCTCTTCAATGGCCGGAATGCGGGGAACGCTTGCCTCCGATGCCTCCCTGCGGCGCTTTGAGCCGGAGAATACGGAGGCTTGGGATGCGGCATATTCCCGTTTTCAGGAAATTCTCGCGATGTAGGAAAAATAAAAAACACAAAGATATGAAACAGGAACTCATCAACAAGGCATACGAAATCGCCAAGGAGCGTTATGCCGAATTTGGAATCGACACAGAAAAGGTTCTCGCACAGCTTCAGGACTTCCACCTCAGCATGCACTGCTGGCAGGCGGACGATGTGAAAGGCTTCGAAGTTCAAGCAGGAGCTCTCTCCGGCGGAATCCAGGCAACAGGCAACTACCCGGGAGCGGCACGCAACATCGACGAACTCCGCGCCGACATTCTCAAGGCGAAGAGCCTCATCCCGGGAACCCACCGCCTCAATCTCCACGAGATTTACGGCGACTTCAAGGGCAAGGTTGTGGACCGCGACGAAGTGACTCCGGAATATTTCCAAAGCTGGATTGACTGGGGAAAGGAAAACAACACAAAACTCGACTTTAACTCCACTTCATTCTCCCACCCGAAGAGCGGCAATCTCTCACTCGCCAACCCGGACAAGGGAATACGTGATTTCTGGATTGAGCATACGAGGCGCTGCCGCGAAATTGCCGATGTGATTGGCAAGGCGCAGGGAGACCCGTGCATAATGAACCTTTGGGTGCACGACGGCTGCAAGGATGTTTCCGTCAACCACTACCTCTATCGCAGCCTTCTCAAAGACTCGCTCGACAAGATTTTTGCCGAGAAGAAGGACAATATGAAAGACTGCATCGAGGGAAAGGTCTTCGGCATCGGTCTTGAGAGCTTCACTGTCGGCTCCCACGATTTCTACACGGCCTACGCAGCGCAGAATGGCAAGATTCCGACCATCGACACCGGTCACTACCACCCGACAGAGAGCCCGGCCGACAAGGTTTCAGCCCTTTTGTGCTTCGTGAGCGAGCTTATGCTCCACGTCAGCCGCCCTATCCGCTGGGATTCCGACCACGTCACCATTATGGACGATAACACAGTGGAACTCTTCTCGGAAATCGTCCGTGCAGGAGCCCTCAACCGCGTCCACTACGGTCTTGACTATTTCGACGGGGCAATGAACCGTGTCGGAGCCTATGTCACCGGCTCCCGTGCAGCACAGAAATCAATGCTCCGCGCCCTTCTTGAACCGAAGGAACTCATCTCCAAATATGAACTTGAGGACCGCCATTTCGAAGTTCTTGCTCTCGAAGAAGAGTGCAAGTCCCTCCCGTGGAACGCCGTCTATGACGAGTTCTGTCTCCGCAACGACGTCCCGGTCGGCAGCGATTTCATTCAGGAAGTTCAGAAGTATGAGAAGGAAGTAACTTCAAAAAGGTAGAAGCTGTTTTGTTGACAATAAAAATGAAAAACTCTATACTTGAAAACCGCCCCGAACTGAGGCGTGAGATTGAAAAGGTTGCCGAGGTTGCCCTCTACCTCTGGGAAAAGGGATGGGCCGAAAGAAACGGCGGAAACATAGTCGTGAATGTCACCGAATATGTTGATGAGGGGATGAGGGCGCTACCGTCCATAGCTCCCAAGGTGCCGATGGTTCAGAAACTTCCGAACCTCCGGGGGTGCTGGTTCTTCTGCAAGGGCACCAACCGCAGGATGCGCGATCTCGCCCGTTTCCCGATGGAGAACGGCTCCATAATCCGCATCTGCGACGACTGCGAAAGCTACGAAATCGTTGCAGACAACCCCGTGAAGCCGACATCCGAACTTGCCTCTCATCTTGCCATGCACTCACTGATGATAGAGCGTGGGAACGGCTACAAGGCCTCTCTCCACACCCACCCGATTGAACTTGTGGCGATGACCCACCACCGTCCGTTCCTCGCGAAGGATGTGCTGACGAAAATCCTGTGGTCCATGATTCCTGAGACCCGCGCCTTCTGTCCGAAGGGTCTGGGCATCATTCCTTATGAGATGCCGTCTTCCGCAGCCCTTGCCGACGCAACTGTCGCGCAGCTTGACGAATACGATGTCGTGATGTGGGAAAAACACGGTGTCTGTGCCGTGGGACCCGAAATCGGCGAAGCCTTCGACCAGGTGGATGTCCTGAACAAGGCCGCCCTCATCTACGAGGCCTCCCGCAACATGGGCTTCGAACCCGAGGGCATGACCGACGCCCAGATGGACGAGCTGAAGGTCGCTTTCAATCTTTAGGAAGTATCGATAATCTTCCCCCCCTTATTCAGCCGATTTCTCAAAATTTTGCCGAAATCGGCTGAATAAAGGGCAGCTTATCCGGCCGATTTCTCAAAATTTTGCCGAAATCGGCCGAGGTGGACGTGTCTTCGATGTTTTGTGGGCGTGTGATTCTGGATAAAACAAGGCTCATTACTTTGCATTTGTCGCAGAATGAGTTAACTTTGCGTTGTCATTTGTCGTAAACAGATGACAGGGAAAGACTGGATGCCGCGGAACGTTAAAGTCCGCAAAGCGAGTTAGGTTATATCGTGCCTGACTCGTTTTTTGCTTTATGACCATGTTTGTTGTTGGCGTGCAAAAAGTTACGAAATATTTATCATTTTTTTGAAAATGTTTTATATCTTTGCAACGCATGAAATAAAATTATGATTATAAAGAAGGCATCTCAGACCCAAACTGAGGTGTCTTTTTTTTGATATGCCGGAGGATGTAGGTAGTGGGATGCTCCCATGAAGATCTTTTACATTATAATTGTAATAATTTCATGCGAAGAAAAGATCATTCAATGTTTGGCATCCTGATTCTGATAGGAATCGGAATGCCCGTCCTTGTCAAGGTCAAGGGTTACACCCGAGTCCGTAACAGCAAGGAGGAAAGAGTCCGGCCGCACTATCGTCGCGTTTGGGTCGCACGATAGCCGCAGGCTGAGACAGCATCCGTGACGGGTGCTCTGTTTCCCCCTCCGGTCGGGAGCTGTCCTTGGGCAGCTCCTTTGTTTTTATAGGTGGAAGTCGCTGTGAAGTGCCAAGAAAATGTGAAGTTTAGGCAAATTATGAAATAGGCTTTGTTTTTTATCTCTGATGCGTTAACTTTGCATAGGAATCCGTTGTAAACGGGTGACAGGGAAAGACTGGATGCCGCGGAACGTTAAAGTCCGCAAAGCGAGTTAGGTTATATCGTGCCTGACTCGTTTTTTGCTTTATGGCTTGGTGATGCAAAAAAAATGAAAACTTTATTCGTCTTTGAAAAAGTTTTTTTATCTTTGCAACATCTTGACATAAAGATACATTTGGAAAAACGGCATCTCAGACCCAAACTGAGGTGTCGTCTTTTTTGATATGCCGGAGGAGTACTGATGACGGACCCCCAAGAGAGCCTTTGCATCCAAATGTATATAATTTATGACAAGAAAGGGCTTCTCAATGGTCGGCATCCTGATTCTGATAGGAATCGGAATGCCCGTCCTTGTCAAGGTCAAGGGTTACACCCGAGTCCGTAACAGCAAGGAGGAAAGAGTCCGGCCGCACTATCGTCGCGTTTGGGTCGCACGATAGCCGCAGGCTGAGACAGCATCCGTGACGGGTGCTCTGTTTCCCCCTCCGGTCGGGAGCTGTCCGAGGACAGCTCCTGTTGTTTTTGTAGATGTAAAGTGTTACGAAAATGTGAAAGTTTAAGCAAATTTTGAGATAGTCTTTGTAAATGTCATTTATTGCCTTAAATTTGTAGCGATTTTCAAGACTATGTATAACTTTCCCATATTTGTGGAAGATTTATTGGTACATAGTGAAATAAAGTCAAACCAAATAAACACAAATACAATGAAAATCAAACATTTATTCCTTTCAGTGCTTGCGATGGCTTCAGTAGCTGTTGCCTGCAACAAGAATGAGGATCCGTCATCTGACAAGCCGTCACTGACGCTCAATCCTACCGAACTCACGTTTGAGATCGCTGGCGGCACTCAGACTGTTGCCGTTGAGGCAAACCGCGAGTGGTCAATTGTTGATGGAGACAAAAAGGACTGGGTTAAGGCAGAGAAGGCTTCAGACACGGAAATCAAAGTGACTGTAGAGTCGAATACCAGCTTCGACAGGTCTCTTGAGTTCACTGTTCGCATGGTCGGTGTGAAGAAGACTTTCAAGGTTTCCCAGAAAGGTTCTGGTGCTCAGGAAGATGCTTATGTTTACTTCAACAACTTCGACAAAACGGCTGCGGCAAAGAACAGTGATAATAAATGGCCTTACTGTGACCAAACAGACTGCTGGAAAAATGAGAAAGGCTCAGGCATTGCAACTGTTGAATATAAAGTGAGCGGTTTAAGTCCGAGGACTAATGATAAAGGTCAATCAAATGGAGAGTTTTCTGATTATGCAGGCTCAGGTACAAACTACATCTGGTTTTCAAAGTCGTCATCTCTTCAGATTAACAACATCACTCTCCCGGCAGATGACGTGAATTTTACTCTTTCATTTGGCGCTGAACGCAATGAGTATACTCCTGGTAAGGAGATTGACAATACATTTAAACCGGAAGAGTTCCCTGTCTATATCAGTAATGACGGACAGAAATGGGTGGCTCTTGATTATGCTTTCGCTAAGGGAACCAACCCTGTCAAGAGATGGGATTTGGCTTCGTCTACATTCACCCTTCCTGCAGGCACACAGAAACTTTACATTCATTTTGCACAGACTTACGCTGGGAACAGTGCTTATGCATTGGATGATGTAAATCTTTCAAAAGCTGCTGCTGCAGGAACTGCAATCGACTTCTCAAAGGGTGTAGAACTCGGTGGTGGCACAACTCCGACCCCTGGTCCGGAGCCTACTCCAGAAGGAGCAATTTTCTCTGAGACATTCTCTGCAAGTCAGGGCAAATTTACCATTGAAGACAAGAAACTTCCTGCGGGTGCAACTTATGTCTGGACATGGGGCGGTGCAAACTATGGAATGAAAGCATCGGCTTATATTGACGGTAAAAATCTGGCTTCAGAAAGTTGGCTCATTTCTCCGGAGATTGACTTGACTTCAGAAAAAGCAGCATTCCTTACATTCGAGCATGCTGCAAACAAGTTCCCAGCCGACAAACAGGTGGCTGATTTTGTGTCAGCAAAGATCTCTAAGGATGGAACGACTTGGGATAATCTCACTATTCCGACTTGGCCGTCCGGTAAGGATTGGACCTTTGTTTCTTCTGGAAGCATTGACCTTAAGGCTTATCTTGGTTCAAAGGTTAAGATTGCATTTGTTTACACCTCCAAAGATGGCGAAAGTAGTACATGGGAAATCAAGAATGTCCTTGTTAAGGATGAGGGAACAACTGAACCTGTAGGCCCGACACCAGAACCAACAGATCCTACAGTAGAAGGTGGATACGAATTAAGTACAGCGACAGTAAAGGGTACGAATAATGGCTATGCCAAGGATTGCGATATCGAAGTGAACAAGGTCGTGTGGAATTTTACAGGAAATTCAACAATAAATCCTTGGCGTATGGGTGGCAAATCATTAGATAAGGTTGATAGGGTGTTGTATAGCAAAACAGCGCTTGCTTCAAAGATAGTGAAGATTGTTGTTGAGCACGGAACAGCTGATGGTATTACTGTAAACTCTATAACTCTTACAGTCCATAATAGTGCAGACGATGCGAAGACCGGTGCAAATGCCGTTTCCACTCTCAAAGGTGATTTTGTTGCTAATGGCAAAACCACATTCAATTCAGATGCCGATTGGACGGGAAAATATTATCGTTTTGTGTATAATGTTTCTGTCTCTGGAGATAAAAATAAGTATTTCCAGTTCAAGTCGGCTAAATTTTCCATTGAGTAATATTCGATAGAACAGAATACTTGTCTATTAAGGGAAACCCGCTGCCAAGGCGGGCTTCCCTTAACTCACAATAATAGAAAACATTTTGATGAACGTCAATTGGACAAAGTCAATCAGCAGAATTTTCGCTTTTGTGGCGTTTGTGGTGCTGATTGTAGCCTGCGACCCCATTGGAGTAAAGAAAAATTCTGAACTTTCCTTGACGCTCAACCCGGAGAGTGCCGGCAAGGAAGCCGGCGAAGTCTCTGTGGTCGTGCGGGCAGACGGAGCATGGAGCCTTGAGCTTGATTTCGGTGGAGATGAGGCCTGGGCAGAGCTCAGCCACAGCGTCGGCACCGGATACAAGAGCAACATAAAGCTCCGTTACGACGAAAACAAGACCGGCGCCTCACGCAGCGTCTATGTCATAGTCTCTACCGATAACGACGCCGCGGAAGTGCGCTTCATCCAAACTGCGGACGGCGCCGGGCCTGACGGTGGAAAGGCCGATGCGACATCCTGCGGTTGGATGGAACTCCCCGAGACCAAATCCGGTGACGGGCTGCTTTGGGCTTGGCATAGCATGACGACCGGAAGCAAGAGAGTTCGCAACTACTCCTTCTACTGGAGTAGCACGGAACATCTGGCTCTTTGGGTGGCCTACCCGCTGAACAAGGGACTCATTGGGGGTGGCGATAGGACGAACAAGTGGGACATTTTTGACCCGCTCATTCCACGGTCGGAACAAGCCAACACTTGGAACGGCGGATTTGGAAGCGGGTATGACCGCGGTCATCAGCTGCCATCTGCCGACAGGCTCTATCTTGACGGCAATGTCCAGACATTCTACCCGACTAATATGACGCCCCAGCGCAGCCAGTTCAATCAGAATATCTGGGCGAAGCTTGAGGGCACAGTACGCTCGTGGGCAAACTCGCTGAACTCGGCGACAGACACCCTCTACGTTGTAACCGGTTGTGTGGTAAATGGAAGCACTTCTTCGCGACAGGCTGGCAGAAGCGGTCCATACGTCACCGTCCCTACTGCCTACTACAAAGCTCTCCTGCGCTACAGCCGGTCTTCGGGTTACTCCGGATGCGCGATCTGGCTCGACCACGAAACTGATCGCAGCACTGTCGATAAGCGCGACATGATGTCCATCGCTGCCCTCGAGGAAAAGCTTGGTATCGACCTGTTCGTAAATCTTCCGGCGAAGGTAGGCGACGCAAAGGCTGCGGAAATAGAGGCGAAGGCTCCAACTGTCAATACCTGGCCTTTGTAGCAGCAGGCATCTTCCACATAAGACACTGAATAATAACAGAATAAACATAAACGACAGACAAAGGATATGAAACGTTCATTTATAGTTGCTGCTCTCCTGCTTCTGATGTCCCTTTCGGCATCGGCGCAGAAAACTCAGCAGAACTACGTCATCGGGTTCTACAATCTCGAGAACCTTTTTGACATCTACGACGACCCTGTCAAGAACGACAGCGAGTTCCTTCCGGAAGGAAAGAACAAGTGGACGCAGGCGAAATATGAGAAAAAACTCCACAACATGGCGAAAGTCATCCGTTCGATGGCCGACAACAACAAACGCTGGCACACCATACTTGGAATCTCCGAGATTGAAAACCGCCTCGTCATCGAGGACCTCGTGAGCCAGCCTGAGATTGCTGATGCGAACTACCAGATTGTCCACTACGACAGCCCGGACCGACGTGGCGTGGATGTGGCCCTGCTCTACAAGCCTGACCAGTTCACCTACCTCGACAGTGAGTCAATCCCTTTCGATTTCAATTCCGACATCGACTTTTCCGACACGGACACCAGCTACTTCAAAACCCGTGACATCCTTATGGTTCACGGACTTATAGCAGGTGAGCACTTTGCATTCTATGTGGCCCACCTTCCGTCAAGAGTCGGTGGCAAGGGCGGCAATTTACGCAGCCGCGGTGCCGAGATTATCTACAATCACTCGCGCGAGATGGAGGCGAAATACCCCGGAATCAAGATTGTCGCAATGGGTGATATGAACGACAACCCGACCGACGACTCGATGGCGAAATATCTCCACGGACAGGAGCGCCTCGAAAATGTGACCCCGACCGAGTTTTTCTCTCCTTACATTTCGATGCTCAAGGCCGGCTACGGTTCTCTCTGCTACCAGGGAGTCTGGAGCATCTACGACCTCGAACTTGTCAACTACAACCTTGCGCACGCTCCGGATGGAGGGCTCAAGATTCAGCCGGTGACGAAAAATCACGGCAAAGAATACTACGGAGTGGTGTTCAAACGCCCTTGGATGACAACCCAGAAGGGACAGTATAAGGGCTATCCGTTCAGGACCTTCTCCAACGGGGCTTTTGTGGGCGGATATAGCGATCACTATCCGACCTATATCGTCATTGGGAAATAACGACATCGCATCCAAGCATTTGATGCAATAATGGATGCAGTAATTGATATAAACTAATAATAAGATATGATGAAAAAAATTCTTGCGGCATTCGCGGCGCTGCTCTGCTCGCTCTCCGTTTTCGCCCAGACAGGCGAACTTGGCGGAGTGAAGGGAACTGTTGTCAACCGCGCCGGACGTGTTCCGATTACAAATGCCCACATCACCATCGTGAAAGATGCCGTTGCCGTTGTCGATGACTTCTCGCGCGCAGACGGTTCATTCATTTTCGAAGGCCTCGAAGACGGAAACTATCTGATGACCGTTTCCGCAGAAGGGTTCATTTCTTCACGCATCAACCTCACTGTAGAGGGATATGTGAAAGACCTTATTTTTGTCTCACTCGTTGCAGAACAGAGAGTTGCGGAAGTCGATGATTCCAATTTCGCCGAATTCGATATGGAAGATTCGGGATATACCGATGCTCCCGCAATCCTTTTCGGCGCCAACGACCCCTACAACAACATCGTGGGATATGGATTCAGCGACGTACGTTTCAAGAATAGGGGATATGCCAATGAAACCCAGGATGTGCTTCTCGCTGGTGTGAGGATGAACGATGCTGTGACAGGTTATTCGCCTTTCTCACTCTGGAGCGGACTCAACGAAGCTATGAGGGCAAAGGAGAGCACCATCGGAACAGAGACTTCCGACTACAGCCTCGGTGGTTACAACGGTGTCACCAACATTCTCGCAAATCCTGCATCGGTGCGTCCGGGCTGGCGTTTCAGCCTCTTGAGCAACTCGGCTCTCTACCGTCTTCGTCTTATGGCGAACTACGCTTCCGGAGAGCTCGACAACGGATGGTCATTTGCTGCCAACGTTTCCGCCCGCCTTGGAGGTAACGACTGGGTGAAGGGTGTCTACTACCGTTCATTCGCCTACTACTTCGGTGCGGAGAAGAAATTCAACGACGAACACCGTCTTGCATTTATGGCATTCGCAACTCCTGGTTCAAGAGGTGCACAGAATGCTTCCACACAGGAAGTTTATGATATGATGAAGAAGAACGGCGAGTTCAGCTACAATATGTACAACTCCAACTGGGGTTATCAGAACGGCAAGGTCCGTAACTCCCGTGTACGCAGCACTCACGAGCCTGTATTCATCATCAAATACACCGCAAATCCTCTTGAGAACCTTGAGGCCGGCGTGACTCTCCTCTACAGGACCGGAAAGAACGGATATTCTGCCCTTGACTGGTACGACTCCGCAGACCCGCGTCCGGACTACTACCGCAACCTCCCGAGCTACTTCTATATGGAAGACAGCAACTGGGGTCGCTACAATATGGACAAATATGAGTTTGTCCGAGAGGCTTGGCGCACTGATGTGAACACTCAGCACCTCGACTGGGACCGTCTCTACAACATAAACTACAACGCCGCTGACGGCCGTTCAAAGTATGTCCAGGAAGAGCGCCGCGTCGACCAGCACGACTTCAACTTGGCTGCAAATGTGAAATGGAGCGCCAACAGTTGGTTCACTCTCAACGGAGGTCTCAACGCGAAAATCAACCGCTCCGAGTACTACAAGAAAATCAAGGACCTTCTCGGCGGCGAGTACTATCTCAACACCGACAACTTCGCGGAGCGCGACTTTGCATTCTCAGATGCTATGATTCAGAACGACCTGGACTGGTGGATTGCTAACGGTGAGGCTCAGAAGATATTAAATGGTGGCCGCTACGGCTACGACTACTACGCACAGGTGCGCAACGGCAATCTCTGGGCTGACGGACGTTTTGATCTCGGAAACTTCAAGGCAAATGTCGGTGCGAAACTCGGATTCTCCTCATTCTGGAGAGAGGGTCTGGTGCGCAAGGGCCTTTTTGCAGGTCTCGACACAGAGCAGTCGCTCCCTACGGCTTGGGATGGCGGGTCAAATGCAATCCGCAATGAGTTCAACGAAATCATCGTCAAGGACATTAATGGTAACCCATTGAAACTCACCACCTACGACCCGATTACCGAAGAGGTCATCACATCGAAGGGCAAGTCAAAGGTTTCCACCTTCCTCACCTATTCCGTGAAGGCTCACGCCGAGTATGTTCTCACCGGAGGACACCGTTTCTTCGCAAATGTCGGCTTCTTCAACGATGCTCCGACTTTCAACCAGTCCTTCCTTTCACCGAGAACACGTAACTCGCTGATTCCTAATCTTACCACCACCAAGACCGTCTCAGCCGACATCAACTACCAGTTGAGCAACAACGGCTACGACCTTCGTCTTACCGGATTTGTGACTCAGATTATGGACCAGTCAGTGATGAAGTCTTTCTACGACGACTCACAGCACTCCTTCACCAACTTTGCGATGACAGGCATCGACCAGCGTCATCTCGGACTTGAACTCGGATTCAAACTTCCGTTGGGAGTGACCGGACTCAACCTTCAGGGTGCTCTGAGCTGGGGCCAGTACATCTACACCTCCACTCCGACAATGTATCAGACAGTGGACAACAGCTCTGAAATCGTGGCAGATTCCTACGGCAAGCCTATCACCTACTGGGCAAGCAGCCCTGTCTATAAGCTTAGGGCAGATGCCGAGATTCCTGCGAACTCCACAATCATCCCTAATGATTGTTTCGAGGTTGACGAGGACGGCAACTATGTGGTAGAGAAGATTCAGAAACACCACGTTCCTTCGACACCGCAGCTCGCTGCAAACCTCGCTCTCAACTACAGGACCCGTTCATACTGGTTCTTCACTCTCGGAGCCAATGTCTATGCGAACTCCTATCTCGATATGAACCCGCTCTACAGGACAATCAAGGCGGCAGCCGGTCCTGACAACAAACTCTACGACGATATGGTCGCAGAGCATGCTAAGAGCTGGATTCTCAACAGTGAGTACACTGACGCAGGACTCACCCCGGGTGAAATCAACTATATGACCGCTCAGGAAAAGTTCAAGCCGGCAGTGGTGATGAACCTCAGCGTCGGAAAGTCCTGGTATATCCGCAGAACCTACAACTTCGGTTTCTCTCTTGAGGCAAAGAACCTCCTGAACAACAGGGATATAAGGACCGGCGGTTATGAGCAGACACGTCTCATAAAGAGCGCGGACTACAAGAACTACTATAAGTTCGACTCCAAGTATTTCTATATGCAGGGAGTGAACTATATGTTGAACCTTTATTTCAGATTCTAAGGAGGACCCACAATGAAAAGGATAATTATTGCACTCGCGGCAGCGGCCGCTCTCCTTACCTCCTGCGAGGAATTTCAGCCGGTCTTCACCGGGAAATATGACAACCCCGAGGCTTACACTCCGTTTAATCCCGAGGAAAGCATCACCGGAAAAGTTCTCACTATAACGGAACTTTCGCAGCGATTTATCTCCAAGGCATCCGAGGCCGGGACTTCCGATCAGCTAAAGACCTGGTGCTGGGAAGTCACTGAAGACCTTTGGGTGAAGGGGCGCATCACCACTTCCGACCGTTCCGGTAACTTCTACAAGTCTTTCTACATTCAGGACGATGCCAACGGCCCTGGAATTGAGATCAAGGTCGGACGTACAAGTCTCCACAACGACTACAAAGTCGGCCAGACGGTCTACATCTTCCTTGACGGTCTTGCTGTCGGAGAATACGGCTTCAAGGACGGAAAATATGGCGGACAGGGAACCATCCAGATTGGATTGAAGGACCCTAAGCAGTCCAAATACTCGACTTCCTACATAGAGCATCAGTACATCATCGACAGCCACATTTTCCGTGGCGACATTTCCGACATCCAAGCCATCTCCCCGAGAAAAATCTCTTCACTCCCGGGAAAGACTGACTGCCAGGCAACTTCGACTTCAGTGGGAGCCCTTGTTACCATCTCGGGTCTTAAGTATGCCAATGAGTCTTTCACTCTTGTCTACCTCAACGGAAACGAGTCCAACGAAGACTCGAAAAACAGAATTTTCCTCACCAAGGACAACGCCGACAAGGCGGGTGCGCCCGGCAACTGGGGTGTGACGACTTGGGCGATGTCCAAGAGCAAGTTCCTCGAATATCTCAACTCCGGCATTTGGGACAAGGCTCACGTGGGCGGCGGTTCCGACAATTTCGGTGAACTCAGCAAGCCTGAAATCAAGAGCCAGCTTCAGAGCAATGCCAATGCCTACTCCGTGAGCCAGTACTTCACCGGAGCCGGCGGAACTGTCCAGATTCGCACGAGCGGCTATTCAAAATTCGCTGACCTGCAAATCGCACCGGAGGTCCTCAAGGGCAGCAAAACCATCACCGTCACCGGCATCCTCACTATGTACCAGGGTGGTGTGCAGCTCATTCTCCGCGACCAAGACGACGTGGTTGTCGAGTAATCCCACGCCAAACAGATTTTCGGACCGGACCTTCCGCAAGGTTCCGGTCCGATTTGTTTTATTCCCCGCCATTTTCTATCTTTGGAGTCATACGCGGCTCTCTGCATGAAAATTGAAAAAATATATATCGTATGAAAAAGACAATCGTTATTATGGCAACAGCATTGGCATTGGTCGGATGCCGCGAAAATCCGTTCTTCGCAGAATGGGACACTCCTTACGGGATTCCGCCGTTCGAGAAAATCAAGGTGGGGGATTATATCCCTGCGGTCGAAGAGGGAATACGTCAGCAGAATGAGGAAATTTCCGCAATCGTGAATTGTGCCGAGGCGCCGACTTTTGAGAATACCGTCGCAGCTTTGGACCTCTCGGGCGGGCTGCTGGAGAAAGTGGAGGGCGTGCTATTCAATCTTTCGGAAACCGACGGAACTCCTGAACTTCAGACTGTTGTGGAAAAAGTCATCCCTATGGTTTCGCAGCATTCGAGCAATATCTATCTCAACACCTCGCTTTTCGAAAGGGTGCAGAAGGTCTATGCCGACTCCGAATTTGCCCGTGAAAGCGGATGTGAGGACTGTGGCGCGGCTCTAAGTCGTGAGCAGCAGATGCTCCTTGACAAAGTCTATCGCGCCTTTGTCGCAAATGGCGTGGCTCTGGACTCGTTGAAGCAAGACAAGATGAGGCAAATCAATTCATCTCTCGCCTCCCTGGAGCAGACTTTCGGAACCAATCTTCTTGCCGAGAACAATGCCTTCGCTGCGGAATTCGGTATCAGCGTTTCCCAATATGCCGCGACTATGGGAAGTTGCTCCAATCGTGAACTCCGTGAAAAGATGTTCCGTGCCTACTCTACTCGTGGCGCAAATGGTGGAGCGACCGACAATAGGGAAATCATTATGAAAATCCTCAGTCTCCGTCAGGAAAAGGCCCGTCTTCTGGGTTATGACACACCTGCCGCATTCATCCTTTCGGACAAAATGGCGGGAACTCCCGAGGCAGTGGACAGTTTCCTTGAGACAATCATAACTCCTGCGGTTGCGAAAGCCCGTGAGGAACTTGTTGATTTGCAGGTGGCTATGGATAAAGACATCGCCGACGGGCTGCTTCCTGAGGGGAGCCGCGTGCAGCCTTGGGACTGGGCTTATTATTCAGAGCGTGTGCGTAAAGACAAATACGACCTCGACGAGGCTCAGACTCGTCCATATTTCAAGATGGAGAATGTCCGTGCGGGTGTATTCGCGACAGCCTCCAAGCTCTACGGCATCAGCATCGAGCCTGTTGAAGGCGCTCCGAAATATCATCCGGACGTGGAAGTATTCCGTGTTTCTGACGCTACAGACGGAAGTCTTTTGGGAATACTCACCACCGACTACTATCCTCGCGGAACAAAACGCGGAGGAGCGTGGATGAACAACATCCGCAATCAGTGGGTTGCGGCAGACGGGACAGAAATCCGTCCGATTATCGTGAATGTGGGCAATTTCACCAAACCGACAGCCGACAAACCGTCGCTGCTGAGCATAGACGAGGTGGGAACGATGTTCCACGAATTCGGTCACGCGCTCCATGGTCTTCTCACAAAATGCCACTATAAGGGCGTCAACGGCACATCCGTAGCGCGCGACTTTGTGGAACTTCCGTCTCAGATTAACGAAAACTGGGCGTTCCAGCCTGAGGTCCTCTCCACCTACGCCTTCCATTACGAGAGCGGTGAGGTGATTCCTGAGTCTCTTGTAAAGAAAATTGTAGCAGCAGGAACTTTCAACCAGGGATTTATGACCACGGAGCTTGCGGCCGCATCGATTCTGGATATGAAATGGCACGAGCTTGCCTCTGTCAGCGTCCCGGCAGATTCTCCTCTTGCGTCAGAGACGGTAAGTCCGGAAGATGCAGCCCGCCGCCTCATCGACATTGAGAAGTTTGAAGCCCAAGCACGCGCACAGATGGGTCTTATCGACGAAATCATCCCGCGCTACCGCACATCCTACTTCAACCACATTTTCAACAGCGGCTACAGCGCCGGCTACTACAGCTACCTCTGGGCTGAGGTTCTCGACAAGGACGCCTTCGAGCTTTTCCGCGAACGCGGCATTTTCGATCCCGCAACCGCAGCCTCCTTCAAGCACAACATCCTTGAAGCCGGCGGCAGCGAGCAACCGATGCTGCTCTACGAGCGCTTCCGCGGCGCCGCGCCTGATCCGCAGTGGCTTCTGAAAGCCAGAGGCTTGAAATAACGGGAGGGGCGAAGAAAAAGCGGTCTGCCGCGTTGCTCGGCTTGCCAAAATCCTCACAACCGAAAGGTTGCTACGGTATTTGGCTTCGCCGAGCGCCTTGCATCCCATCTTTTTCTTCATCCCCTCCTCTCCAAGTTGTTTGTGACAATTAGGAATAGTTGTTTTTATGATGGAAAGGATGTAAAAAATGCCCGCTGCGCATCAATCATCGCTGCGGGCATTAAAACTATCTGGACATCTGAGAGTGCGGTTATATAAAAAGATGGGATGCAAGGCGCTCTGGGGAATTCAAACCGCAGCAACCTTTCGGTTGTGAGGATTTTATCAAACCGTCCAACGCAGCAGACCGCTTTTTATATAAGCGCACACCCGGTCATAGCGGCGGGTTGTGAAATACCCATCAACTTCAAAATAGTAGGAGCAACATCAGCAAGGCGTCCGTCCTTCACGGTCTTCACCTCCTCCCCGGCGTTAATCACGATGAACTGCACGGTGTTGAGGGAGTGTGCCGTATTAGGCGTGCCGTCGGAATTGACAGCGTGGTCCGCATTTCCGTGGTCAGCAGTGAGAAGCACTGCATAATCCTGAGCCACAGCAGCTTCCACAACCCTCTTCACACACTGGTCAATCTTTGCCACCGCACGGCAGATAGATGTAAATACACCCGTATGGCCCACCATATCACCGTTGGCGAAATTGAGGATAATCATATCTTCCTTACCTGTCTGGATTGCCTCCACGAGCTTGTCAGTCACCTCGACGGCACTCATTTCCGGCAGCAGATCGTAGGTCGGAACCTTCGGTGAATTCACCAGGATGCGGTCCTCATTCTCAAACTGCGCCTCCCTTCCTCCGTTGAAGAAGAAAGTCACGTGGGCATATTTTTCGGTCTCCGCAATGCGAAGCTGCCTCTTTCCGGCCTTTGCAACCGTCTCTCCGAGCGTGTCAAGCACATTTTCCTTAGGGAAGAGGATGTGGACTCCGGTGAATGATGAGTCGTATGGAGTCATACAGCAGTAGTAGAGCGGCAGCTTGTGCATTCCCTGCTCCGGCATATCGGTCTGAGTGAGGACAGCGGTGATTTCCCTTGCGCGGTCGTTGCGGAAGTTGAAGAAAATCACAGCGTCACCCTCTTCCACCTTTCCGAGAGCCTCTCCGGCAGCGTTAGTAATGACAGTCGGCTTGATGAACTCGTCGGTAATCTCCGCGTTGTAGGACTCTTCTATGGCAGCGGTTGCTGAAGTCGCCTTCACACCCTCGCCGTTCACGAGCATATCATAAGCCGCCTTCACTCTGTCCCATCTCTTGTCGCGGTCCATCGCATAGAACCTTCCGCAAACAGATGCCACCTTTCCGCAGCTCCCAGCCATCTGACTCTCAAGCTCCTCCACAAAGCCCTTTCCGCTATGAGGGTCGCAGTCACGTCCGTCCATGAAGCAATGTACGAAAACATCCTTCAACCCATACTCCTTCGCAACAGAGAGGAACTCATAGACGTGCTCCTGTGAAGAATGCACGCCGCCCTTTGACATAAGTCCCATAAAATGGAGTTTCTTTCCGCTTGCGGCAACATAATCGTAAGCAGCCTTAATCTCCGGATTCTCAAGCAGTTTGTGCTCCCTGCACGCCATATTGATTTTCACAAGGTCCTGATAGACGACCCTTCCGGCACCGAGGTTCAAATGTCCCACCTCAGAATTTCCCATCTGTCCCTCAGGAAGTCCCACAGCCTCGCCGCAGGCCTGAAGATGAGAATGTGGATATTTCGCGCGGAGCGAATCGATATATGGTGCGCCCTGAGTGTAGATTGCGTTTGTCCAGTCATGCTTGCCCTCGCCCCAACCGTCGAGGATCATAAGAAGTACTTTTTTACTCATATTGTTTGTTTTTTTTGTCGTTTCGAATGAATTTTACCGCCATTTTCAGCGAAGTGACGAATCTTTGTGCACATAAATATGCCCAAGTGTTTTATTTTAACTAAATTTGTGCCGCAAAGATAATAAAATATGTCAAGGAAAAGAAAGTTCGGTGCGCGGAAGGTCCGCGAAAAGAGGCAGATTCCCGTGCTTGAGGGAACGGTGCAGATGACGAGGGAAGGATATGCCTTCATAATTGTTGACGGTGAAGAAGATGACGTCTATGTGAGGGCGTCGAAAATTGGCGGCGCGCTCCACGGAGACCGGGTGAGGGTTGCAGTGACCCGCGAGAAGACGGAAAAGTCGAGAAGAGAGGGATATGTGGTCGAAATCGTCGAGAGGTCGAAGCGTCCGTTCATCGGAATACTCCATATCTTCGACGGACAGGCGTGGGTGCTCATGCAGAGTAGGAATATGCCGTACGACATCATCGTTTCCGATCTTGACAAACATCCGGACGCTGAGACGGGAATGAAAGTTGCCGCCGTCGTTGACTTTTGGAAAAAAGGGGATACCTGCCCGACAGGACATATTGTCGACGTGCTCGGAATGCCGGGCGAGAACGAGACGGAGATGCACGCGATTCTTTCCGAGTTCGGTCTGCCGTACAGGTTCGAACCTGAGGTGGAGAATGCCGCAGACAAGATTTCCGAGAAGATTCCTGCAGGGGAGTACAAGATTCGCCGCGACTTTACAAAGACGCTGACCTTCACCATCGACCCCTCCGACGCGAAGGACTTTGATGATGCTCTGTCGTTCAAGAAACTGGACAACGGAAATTACGAGATCGGCATCCACATCGCCGATGTCTCCTACTATGTGCAGCCCGGCTCCGTCGTTGATGAGGAGGCGCGCGCAAGGGGAACTTCCGTCTATCTTGTGGACAGGACCGTGCCGATGCTTCCGGAGAAGCTCTGCAACAAACTTTGCTCTCTCCGTCCGCACGAGCGCAAACTCACTTTCTCTGCCGTGTTTGAAATAACCCCTCTCGCGAGGGTGGTCACGAGGTGGTTCGGCCGCACGATAATCGATTCCGACTACCGTTTTGCCTACGAGGGCGCCCAGGAAATCATCGAGGCGGGAAAGGTCATCAAAGGCTACGAGACTTCTGTTGACGGCACAACGACCGTCGTTCCGGAGGAAGTGCAGGAGGCTGTGCTCATTCTCAATAAACTGGCTCTGAAGTTCCGCAAAAAGCGTTTCGCTTCAGGGGCAATCAGTTTCGAACGCCCGGAGATGAAGGTCGATGTCGATGAACTCGGTCGTCCGATTGGCGTTCACCAGAAGATTTCAAAGGAGGCAAACTGGCTCATAGAGGAGTTTATGCTGCTTGCGAACCGTTGTGTGGCGGAATTTGTTGCTACGGGTGCAAATCTCGACAAGGATGGTTATGCGGTCACCGGAAAGGCTCCGGCAAAGGGTTGGAAGGAAGAAAAGACCTTTGTCTATCGTGTACACGACGAGCCTGACATGGCAAAAATTGACAATCTGCGCGGATTTGTGGGCAATTTCGGCTACACTCTCGGCAAGGTTGCAAACGGCAAGGAGTTCTCCCGCGAGCTGAACGGTCTCTTCAACTCGGCGAAGGATAAGCCGGAGTTCAATGCTATCGAGCTTCTTTCGCTCCGCACGATGGCGAAGGCCCGCTACGATGTCAACAACATCGGTCACTACGGCCTCGCGTTCACATATTACACCCATTTCACATCCCCAATCCGCCGCTACCCCGATATGATGGTGCACCGCCTTCTCGCTTCCTATCTCGCCGGAGGAAAGAGTGCCGACCGCGAGACTTACGAGGCCGCCTGCAAGTATGCCTCCCAGCGTGAGGTGGTCGCCGCTGAGGCCGAGCGCGCGAGCGTCAAGTACAAGCTCGTTGAATTCATGCAGGACAAGGTAGGCAACGAGTTCGACGGTCACATCTCCGGTCTCACAGAGTGGGGAATGTATGTGGAGATTGAGCCGACGAAGATTGAGGGAATGGTCGCTCTGCGCGACATTCGCTCGGACTTTTTCCAGTTCGACGACGAGCATTACACGCTTGTCGGTCGCCGCACCCATAAGGTCTACAACCTCGGTGACCCTGTCCGCATCCGCGTGAAGAAGGCCAACCAGGAACAGTGTCTGCTCGACTACGAGCTTGTTGAGCCGGACGCACCGGAACGTGCCCCACGCGAGGATCGGGGTGAGGGTTCACGTAACGAGGGCGGAAGGCGTGGAGGACGTCGCTCAGAACACTCGGAATATACAGGCAAGCAGCGCCGCGGGGACCGTTCGGGCAGCAAATCCGGCAAAGCAAAGCCTTCAAAGAAACGCTCCGGGCGACCTTCTGCAGACAAGGCGGCCAAGCCATCCCGTAAGCCGAAGAATTAGCTTCTTTTGCGAGTCAGTATTTCGGCTCTGGTGAACAAAAGGCGTAGCCGAGGTAGGCTCCGAAGCTAATATTCTCCTTTCCTGCACCGCTCCGCATTGCTGCTCTCTTTTGAAACTGCCGATTGGCGCAGTGCATTTATCTGAGCCAACTTCTGCTCCCTCGAGTATGGATGCAATGACATGATTTGTGCCTCCCTCATCGCAGCCATGCTGCTCCGCCAGTGAAAATCGTTTATAAACAAGCCGTCCTGAAATGAATTGTTCTGCATATTCATCTAGTTTTGTAAGCCCTTCGTCAGAGAAATCATTGTCAATAATTTCTCGTATTGAAAGCCAGAATTCATTATTTGTCATATCACGTACACATTCAATGACAAATATACTAACTTTCGAAAAACTATGCGATATGCTGTCTTTTAGTTTATTAACCTCGGATATTATATCACATAGCCGATGGCATATTCTTGCGGATATATAACTTTATATGAGCCAGAAGTAAGTATGTTCTTGTCTGTCACGCAGATTTGCCATGCTGGAAACATCTCCATGAAGGCTCTATGGCCTTGCTCAAAGACAATCTTCTGCGCGACAGAGTTACCGAATGAATTGATGCCACAGGCTCTTATTGCCTTATATGTGTAGTCATTCTCACTTTTCAGATACTCTATCGCGAATGGAACAGTTATCTCTATTCCGTAGATTGACATTAGGCCCTTGCAAATGTCTCGGAACTCTCGTATGTGCTCTGGATTGTCTATCAGATCATACACATCAGCTTCGGCAAGTTCGCTTGTGGCAGAACAAACCATGTAACACCCCTTGTAGTGTGTCTTTCCCCAATGGTGTGCGAGTTCCACGAACGAATCCCAGAAATAATAACCATGACCAAGCCATGCACTGTTGTCAGTGCATTTTATAGGACCGTTACTTTCAATCTTGTCGGGATCTCCCGTGTCCCGGACTGCTTGATATAAAGTGCGCATTACAGGTCGTTATTTGACTTTTGTCTGTGCCATAAGCTTTTCTTCAAGCGAAGTCAGATTCAGTGTCGGGATTATAATCGGAGGAAACAGGTTTGCCTGCAATGTGACTGTGTTTACGAAAGCTCTCACATAAGGGAAGAGTATGGCAATGCTGTTTGCGTAGAACATTCGTGGAAATTCATCGAACGGGATTGGCTTCTGAAACTTGTAGTCTGCAACGCAGCGGACTGACACAATCCTGTGTGTTTCCTGAAAGGCTTCGAAAGTGAAAGTAAGATTAAAGACTCCCGTCTCCGGATAGTATATGCCGGACGGGTCGATGTTTAATGCAAGCTGTGAACCAGCTTGCAGATGTTCCAAGTCTATGTTCACTTTGTCGAAGATGTACTTCTGTAGCGAGAATGAGGCGTTAGTCATGTCTTGTGGATATTATATAAATGAAAAATCCAGAGTGTACTCTGGATTCGCTTCTATTGTATTTTCTGTCAGTTCAAGTTCTATAGGTGGAAGAGTCTCCAGATAATCAACGACAAGCGGGCCAACGGACAGGAACTTTGAAAGTTCCTTGTACTTGGCGTCGAGTTGTTCCTGCGTCGCTGTCTGCAAGAATGCATTAAGTTTATCTAACATAACTCCCATGTCTGTCTTTTTTCGGGTGTCAGTACATCCATTGTCAAATATGAATGTGCTCTACCAAGAGCATAATCACGGCACAAAGTTATATAAAACTTTTCTGAGATAAAAGAAAAATAGTTAGAAATAATTTATTGAAAATTAGTTCCATAAGTGTATCTTGTGTAAGAACAATGCAAGAAACAAATATGTTTGTTATTCGTATTGAAAAATGTGTCTGCTCACTTTATCATCTGCATAAAAATTGCTATTTGATAAGTGAGTCTGAATGATTATTTTTGCAAAAATTAAACGAAAGCGATATGGCATACATGGCATTGGACATAGCGAGGAAGATTATATTCAAGGCACAGAATGACGAGCCTAATGGAGGTGACAGGATGACTAACCTCAAGTTGCAGAAACTTCTGTATTACCAACAGGGGTATCATCTGGCTTTCTTCGGAACTCCGCTTTTCGATGACGACATAGAGGCCTGGATGTACGGACCTGTGGTTCCTTCTGTGTATAAGGTATATTCTCAGTATGTTGCTTCGACACTTCCAGAGGTCGATGATGTCATATATCTTACAGATGACGAGGAGGAACTTTTCAACAAGGTTTATGATGCCTACAGAGAGTTCTCGGCTATAGGTCTTATGAATCGAACGCACTCTGAACGACCTTGGGTGAAGGCTGTCCCGCATGACCGCGGTACAATAATTCCTTTGGAAAGTATGCAATCGTATTTTCGTACTCAGATACAATAAGATGGCAAGAGACTTTTCATTCAAGGGAAACAAGCCGTCAGCATTTAATATTGTAAAGGAATCCGAGAAGATAGCTTTCAGTTTTGCCGAATTGCGCTCATTCAGCTATATTGACAATAAGCATGATTCGAAGTTTTTTATTTCTTTTTTGGATAGATTGAAGAAATTAAGTTCAGTTGACTGGAATACTATAAATACGTCTGCTCGCCATTCCTTCGGACTTGAAAAGATAGACACGAAGTGTCTTACTTCTGCTGCAAGAAATCATGTCCCTGAAGGTATGGATAGCCTTTTGGTTTTTCGTGCAACCGGCAATAATCACGCTTTTCTTGGCTACAGGGACGGAAACACATTTCAGATTGTGTTCATAGAATATAATTTCTGTGATGTCTATGAGCATTGATACTGATATCATAAACATAGGAAGAAAAATGAAAGGAACCGACATTAACGCATTGACTACCGAACATTTGAAGTTTCTTGCCACAGGATTTGATGCACGACACATGACCTCTGCCACAAGAAGAAAATCTGAAAGTGACAGAAGGAAGTTCAACATGTATTATGACAAATGGAATCAGGAGACGATGTTCCTGTCATCCTCATCAGCCATTTTAGGCAACAGATATTTCAAGCTTATTGTTTCAATGGGAATGTCTGCCTTTCCGTTCATAGTAGAGAAATTAAGACAGGAGCCGTCTTTCCTTGTCTATGCCTTGGACAAGTTATTTCCTGGAACTGTTGATTATTCTGGGTGCAAGAATCCTACAGATGCGTGTAACAGATGGTTGGAGGTGTTGAAGAACTGTTAGATATGCAGGAGAACAGGAAGTGTGTGATTAGCGCTTTTTCGGGACTTGCCAATGACGTGAACTTCAAGATATTAAGTGAACGTACTACAAGATATAATTGCATAGCTTGGGCTATGGGGTTTGAGGACAGATGGGTTGAACCCCAAGAGCATCATGAATACTGGTGGCCAGATGGTGTTGAACGGAGTTTGTCACAGAGTGCATTGGTATCTGCATTTGAGGCTTTAGGTTTTGTTAAGGCATCTGATGATGCTGCGGAAGCAGGTTTCGATAAGGTAGTGCTGTATGGAAAAGACGGACAATGGACTCATGCTGCACGTATCATTGACTCAGGTATTTGTCACAACAAGTTTGGCAGGGCGTGGGATTGTCGTCATTCAATGTATTCGATAGCCGGTGACTTGTACGGGCATCCGTACTGTTATATGAAAAAGCCTGTATTCAAGCATTTTTACTGAAAGTTTATGCAATACGATTTTTAACTTAAATGTATCAGAATGAGAATATAAGGGCTGAAAAATGAAAATATAGTAGGCTTAAATAGAAAAGTATTATGCTAAATATGGATAAGTTATTGAATGATAGTGGGCTAAAAATGAATAAAAGAGTGGGCTAAAAATATACGAATTTTTAACTAAATGTAAAGGTAGATAAAAAGTCCCGGAACTCAATCACATTACGAGTTCCGGGACTTTATTCAAAAAACACCTGCATCATATCAGTGTATGTCGGAGATTGTGAGTGTCCCGTCTCCAAGTGAATATGGACCCCATACTGAATAGATATAGAATTTAATCGTCTTGTTCAATGTGTCAATCTCTCCCTCTCCATCCTCAATCTTACCATCGTAGGTGCCATAAGAACCGAAAGTGAAATTCTTGCATATCACCTGATCCGGGACAATCAGCGTGTAGTCAAGCGTGTTAATCCAGACTTTGATTTTGTCACCACCATAAAAGATGTTCCCGTCGAGCTGCAGTCCGATGATCTTGTCCTCAGTGACTCCTGCCGGTATCCAAGCGGCATCCGGTTTTTCACTGATTTCCGTGATTGTCACTGGTGAGTCGTATCCGTCATCGAGAGTTCCGGTACCGATGAAATCTGCCTTGTCGAATGGCGCGAATGCCGTGTATGCGATGCGGTAGGAATATGACGAACCGTCTTTCATCTTCCATCCGGAGAATGTCTTGTTGTTGAATCCGATGAGGGATGTCCATCCGCGGACCGTTGTTCCGCTCTTGAGCGTGTAGCTCGGAGTAAACTCAATTCTGTCCCCGACAGAAAGGTCTCCGCTAAGTCCGAGCTTTGCGCAGACATCGGAAATCTTCACCTTGAGCGTGCAAGGGAATTCAGTGACGACTTCGTCAAGATCTGCGGCGGTCTTTTCTCCATTATGTGTATATACTGCCGTGAGGAATGCCTTGTCGAGCATTGACCAGTCTCCCTGCTGCGATGGGATGTCAAGAATCACGTCGAACACGTCGCTCTTGTCCTGCTGCATCGCGGCAGCGGCTCCGAGCGGTTTTTGAATGTTGATCACCACTCCTTTCTCCACCCCGTCGAGGTCGTATGGCAGTTTCTGGCTGCAACCTGTCAGCGCTGCAACGAAAAACAATGCTGAAACTATCTTGTAATTTTTCATAATCTCAATTTTTGAATTTATTTAACATCCCAGAACACAGTCTTTTCGCTGACTGCCCTTCCGTTGTTCGTGAGGTTCGGATTTGTGGTTGTCTCGTTGTTCGGGTACCACATGATTCGAGGGTAGTCAAGAATCTTCACGAGATTGTATGATGTCAGTCCCTCCTCGGCAGCGACAGTCTGTTTATAAGGAGTCCATGCCATGTTGTTCTCATCTCCCTTGAACAGGACAGGATATCCGGTACGACGGATGTCGTTGTAGGCCTCGACAGGATTGAAGAAGTTTGCGATCCATTTTTCGGTCATTACGATCTCGAGTTTCTTGGCATTGTCTGTGGCCGCATTGAATTTTTCTACAACTTTTGTCGCGAATTCGTCAGCAGTGCTCGCGGCGATGAGCGGCGCTGCCGCATCTGCTTTAGAGGTGACCGCGTTGACATGGTAGATTGATGACAGGATTCCTTCTTTCAGCAGTGTCGCTGCGTCTCCGGAAGTCTCGCCCGCGAGCACGAGCTCGGCTTTCATGAACGGTACGGAATAGGCCTGAAGAATCTTGTCAGGAGCCACTCCGCTTCCGGAAGATGCTCCGATTTTTCCACCCTTGCCGTCATCATACTTTCCTCCGACAGGGTAGATTCCGAGTGTCGTCATCTTGCTTTCCTGTGTCAGGGATGAGAGACCTGAGTTGCTGCCGAGGATGATTGAGATGAAAGCTCCGTCCCTATAGTCGGTCCTGTTTTCCGCATCGCCGTCCGCGGTGCATTGATTATACCAATAGTAATTGGTTCTCGGATCTCTTATGCCACGGAGCGGGTTCGCCTTGAAATTGTAGGCTTTTCCTGCCATGGTCTCATAGAGCCAAGGGCTGATGAAAACACTTTTCTGACCGCCCTCGTATTCATCGACAAATCCCGTCTTTCTCTCGTCCATCGGAGCCTTTGTCGTGGAGTGCGGGAACTGGAGATCCTCACCGTCGCCGATAAAATTATTCTCTGCGAGCAATTCGGTAAGTTCAGACTTCCATCCCGTCACCTTGTCCTGTGCAAGCCTCGACTGAACGAGAAGCTTGAGCTTCAGCGTGTTGGCGGCCTTGATCCATTTATCCACATCTCCGCCGTAGAACAGGTCGTTTGATGCCGGCACGTTAGGATTGGCGGCCTCCTTATTCTTGAAATCCTCTAAGGCTTTGTTGAGACTGGTAAGGAGGTCGTTATAGATTGATTCGCTGGAGTCGGTTTTCGGGGTCTCGATTCCGACCGTGTTTGCCTCGCTGTAAGGAATGTCTCCCCAGAGGTCGGTCATTGCCATATAGATATGAGCCCGCAGAACACGGCCTATGCCGGCGTAAACTGCATCCCCGTTGGCATCTCCATTGCTTATCAGGGCATCGCAGTTCTTGATCGCATACCTATATGCCTGAGACCATGTGTTAGTGAGCGTCGAATAGGTGGAAATGAGTGAATAATTGTCTATTTCCCTGCTGTGGGTGTGATGAACATAGGCCGAGAAATTGGCGTTCAGAAAATGTCCTTCCGCGAATGTCGCGCTGACTTCGTATTCCGTCGCCGTCAATAGCTGCGAAATGTCAAGCGTAGTGACAGCATACGGGTCATTGTTGATGTCCAGACTGCATCCTCCCAAAGTCGGGATGAGCAGTGCCGCAATTATATTATATATCTTTTTCATACTTCAATAATCCTTTTTTAGAAAGTTAGCTTCAGATTGAATGCAATTCTCCTTGTTGAAGGCGCTGACGTGTAGTCGATTCCCTGAACATTTGTCTCTCCGTATGAGTTGGACGTAGGGTCGTAGTTGGAATATTTAGGCACATTCGGAGCCCAGAACCAGAGGTTCCTTCCTACAACAGAAATCTCCGCACCGGAAATCTTTGCTTTCTTCAGCCACTTTGACGGGAACTTGTAGGCAAGCGACACTTCTCTGAGCCTGAGAACGGTGGCGTCATAGGTGGCAACCTCGTCGCAGGAGTTGATGGCGAATGTCGAATATGTTCCGTCTGAGAAATAAAGGTCTGACTCCGAGAGGGTCGTAGTGTTCCTGATCTTGTTTCCGTCGGCATCGAGTATCGGTGTGAGAGTCTTTGCGTCTCCATATACACCCGGAAGTATCCTTGAACCGAGACGGTCTTCAGTATCCTTCGTTACGCCTCGTCCGAGGAGGTCTGTAAGATAGGAGCTGTATACGCATCCTCCTTTCTGGAAATCCATCATCGCACTGATCGTGAACCCGTAGAATGAGAATGAATGAGTCATCGCAATCTTGTAGTCAGGGTTAGGGTCACCGATAATTCCGACCTCGGTATCGTTTATGTACATTCCTGTAGCAGGATCGACAAGAGGGTTGCCTTCTTCATCGCGCGCGAGCTTCGTGCCTTCGAGCACACCATAAGGCTGTCCGACGATAAGTGCCGGTCTCGGGGTTGTGAAGTCACCGCCGACATACATCTTGTCCAGACCGTCCGCGAGTGAAAGCACCTTTGACTTGTTTTGCGTGAATGTCGTATAGATGCTCCAGCTGAAATCCTTTGTCACAACAGGATAGAGGTCGAGTCCGAGCTCCCAGCCTCGGTTACGGATTGAACCGAAGTTCGTAACATAGCTGCTGTAGCCGGTTGAAGGTGCGGATGTCTTGGCTCCAATTTGGTTGTCAGACACCCTGTTGTACCAGGTTCCGTCAAATCCGATTCTTCCGTCAAAGAACTTGAGTTCCGCTCCGACCTCCACTTCGCTTGTAAACTCAGGCTTGAGGTTCGGGTCGAATGAGATTGTCGGAAGTTCCATAAGACCCTCTCCCATATACGGGCTTCCGACCGTGTATGTTCCGTTTACATAATATGGAGAGGCGTCGTTTCCGACTTTTGCCCAGCTGGCTCTCACTTTTCCGAAATTGAAGATATCATTCTTGATGTTGAAAGCTTCGCTGAAGATGAATGAACCGGAAACTGCAGGATAGAAGAAGCTTCTGTTGCTGACCGGGAGTGTTGAAGAAACGTCATTTCTTGCGGAAAGGTTGAGGAACGCCCACTCTTTCCAATCGAGCACGACATCCGCGAACACGCCCCATTTGCGTGACTTTGAATATGCCTCGGAAGCGGTCTGCTGTTTTGTGTTGTCAATGGCGAAGATGCCTTTGTTGACAATTTCCGTACCGGTGGAAGCCGCACTCTTGACAAGCTCCTGGTTGTAGTTGTGTCCCAGAGTGACTTTGAGTCCGAAGCCTCCGAACCGATGTCCGCCGGAGAGCAGGAGGGTCGATTCTATCTGGCTGTCCTCGTAGTTGCTCTTGCCGATGTATCCTTTTCCGGCATATCCGCGTGACCCTTTGTTGATAATGGTCTTTCTATTCTGGTCATAACCGTTATATCCTAAAGTGTAGTCGACGGACAGCCATTTCGTGATGTCGTATCCGATGTTGAAGTTGGCAACGGTTCTTTTCTGCTGTGTGTTTATCTTGTCGTTCTCCCAAGCCCAATAAGGATTGTTTGCCTGAGCTGAAAGTTGGAACAGCAGATTGCTTCCATCCTTCTTCTGATAAGGGAAATTCTGAATGTCCCAGCTCCTCGGCATAATGAATGCCCTTGCAAGAGACGACAGACCTCCGAGACTTGCAGAAGACTGGTTGCTGCCGTACATCGGACTCTGCTGGTCAGTGTAGGAGAATGAGACATTCCCGCCGAATCGGACACCGTTCTTAAGTTTCTGAGAACCGCCGACGCTGAACGAGTACCTGTCAAAGTCGGAACCTGGAATATAGCTGTCTTGAGAAAGCCATGATCCGGTGACATTGAAGAATCCGTTTTCCCCGGTGCTTCTCACGTTCAGTGACATATCCCAAATTCCTCCTGTCCTGAAAAGATCCTTTACGTTGTTCTTGTAAGCTTTGTAGGGAATCTTGCCGCCGAGGTCAGGGTAGAGCTGAAGCGCCAGGTCTGGATATTCGGCGGCGATGGCCGCGTACATATCCATTGTTGCGCCTTCCGTAAATGCTGCTCCCCATGAGCCGTTGCTGCCGGAGAACATGAAGTTGTTGCCCTGTCCGTAGGTGTTCTGGTATTCAGGAAGCGACGCTATGGTCTCGATTGAATAGGAACCGTTGAAATTAATCTCGAAGTCTTTCTGCCCTCCGGTGTTCTTCGCTCCGGATTTGGTGGTTATGAGCACGACTCCATTGGCGGCTCTTGAGCCATAGAGCACAGAGGCAGCCGCACCTTTGAGGACGCTCATAGACTCGATGTCATTAGGGTCGAGAGTTGATATTCCCGAACCGTATGCTCCGCCAAGTCCACTGGCGCGGTTGGATGCTGATGTCCCGTCGTTGCTGTACGGAACGCCGTCGACCACATAGAGAGGCTGGTTGTTGCCGAGGAACGAGGAGTTTCCACGTATGGTGATTCTCGTCGCACTGCCGGCATCTCCGGACGGAGCGCTGACCTGCACACCGGCAACCTTTCCGTCAAGTGCGCGGAGAAGATCCGGCTCTGCCCTGCGTACTGTCTCGTCTGAATTTACTTTTGTCACAGAATATCCGAGAGATCTTTCTGAACGCTGGATTCCGACTGCTGTGACGACAACCTCGTCAAGGAAATGGGAGTCAGCGACGAGGGTGGCGTTAATTAGGCTTCTTCCGCTTACAGGAACTTCAAGAGTCTTGTAGCCAACAGAAGAAAAAACGATGGTGGCATTCTGTGCGGCTGTTATGGAATAATGTCCGTCAGTATCGGAGCTTACCCCATTGGTTGTGCCTTTAATGTGCACAGAAGCGAAAGGTACGGCCTCTCCGGAGGCTTCCGTCACTGTTCCGCTCACTTGAATGTTCTGGGCAAGAGCCGTTCCCGTGACCAGAATCATCAGAGCCGTGAAAAAAAGTCTGATTTTTTTCATAAGCAAAAATTTAATTAAACATATAATACCTTTGATGCGATTTTCACATTCACTACTGCTCCGCACCTCGTCCGAAAACATCGAGTCCGTGCACCAAAAAACGGGCGTTTTAATGTGCGTGCGAAATCGTCGTATAACAAACGTATCTTCAATACATTACAAGTTAAAACAACCATGTCAGTCATTGCATATATTAGGGTCAGTACGCAAGTGCAACCTTTAGAGAGTCAGGAATATGAAATCAGAAAATGGTGTGAGGAACGGTCGCTATCCATCGACAGGTGGGTGACAGAGTCCGTATCGGGGACCATTTCGTGGGAAAGGCGAATGCTCGGAAAGGCCATACGGAAAATGAAGTCCGGTGACCTTCTCGTCTGTTCGGAAATATCGCGTCTCGGAAGGAATATGCTCATGATTATGTCAATCCTCAACGTCTGCTCGCAGAGACGGCTGCGCATCCACACTATAAAGGACAACTTTGACCTTGCCGACAATATAAACTCCAGAATTATAGCATTCGCGTTCGCCCTTGCTGCCGAGATTGAAAGAAACCTCATCTCCCAGCGGACTCGTGAGGCCCTTGCCGCGAAAAAGACCGCCGGCGTGAACCTCGGCCGCCCGAAAGGATGCTCGGAGAAAGTTCAGAGAATATGCAGCGAATCCGGTGATATTGAGGCTCTGCTTGCCTCCGGCGCAACACTATCCTCAGTCGCGAAACTCTACAAAGTCCACCGCAACACTCTCGCCCGCTGCCGTCGGATGCACTATTTTGAAGAGAAATGAACGTTTTTCAAAAATTTTTAATTCTCGTTCTCGAAGCCCAAACGCTATCAAATCATAACATTCTAATAGCATTTTGTAACAAATATAAATTGATTTTATTTCAGATACACTCATTCGCTTCGTTAAAAGCCTGTCATACAGCTTAAAAAGATTTGGATTTATGAAAATTAATCGCAAACTTTGCAATTCGCACGCACATTAAAACGCCCGTTTTTTGGTGCGCGGACTCGATGCTTTCGGACGAGGTGCGGAGCAGTAGTGAATGTGAAAATCGCATCAAAGGTATTATATGTTTAATTAAATTTTTGCTTATGAAAAAAATCCTTCTTTTTTTCGTGGCCATCATGATGTCCGCCGGACTTGCCCTCGCGCAGAACAGGGAGATTTCCGGTAAGATTACCGACGCCTCTTCAGGCACAGGCATCCCTTTCGCATCAGTTCAGGTCAAAGGCACAATGATTGGCACATCGGCCGATGCTGAGGGAAATTACAGCATCCGCGTGAAGTCAGATGATGATGTGCTCGTTTTCGTTTCGGTCGGCTACAAGCAGGTAGAGGCTGCTACCGCCGGTTTGAAAGTTGTCAATGTTGAACTTCCGGTTGACGCCACCGCACTCGATGAGACAATTGTCATCGCGTTCGGTACTGCGACAAAAGAGTCCTTCACAGGTTCCGCAACAGTCGTGAAGTCATCTGACATCGCCAAGGTGCAGTCCTCTGACGCGACCCGCGCGCTCGAAGGAGTCGTTGCAGGTGTGCAGATGACCACTTCTTCAGGAGCTCTCGGCTCGTCACCATCCATACGTATCCGTGGAACAAGTTCCATCACCGCAGGTAAATCTCCTCTTTATGTGGTAGATGGAGTTCCATATCCTGGCGACATCAATAACATCAACCCTGCGGACATCGAGTCAATGACCGTCCTCAAGGATGCCGCGTCAAACGCCCTCTACGGAGCACGTGGAGCCAATGGTGTCATTATGATTACCACCAAAAAGGCAAAGCGAGGCGAGGCGGTAGTCAATATCGACGCAAAATGGGGCGTCAACACAAAGGCTCTCAAGACATACGACTACATCACCGACCCTGGACAGTACTACGAGACGCACTATGCGGCTCTCAAAAACTATTATGTGTCAAGAGGTTACTCAGCGAGCGAGGCTCATTTGAAGGCTGCTACAAATGTTGCGGGAAGTGCCACAAATGGTGGTCTTGCCTACAATGTATATACTGTTCCAGAGGGACAGCTTCTTATCGGAAGCAACGGCAAATTGAATCCTGAGGCAACACTCGGACGCAAGATTACTTACAAAGACCAGGAATATCTCCTCTATCCGGACAACTGGCTTGACAATGTCTACACACCTTCTCTTCGTCAGGAGTACAATGCCAGCGTTTCCGGCAGCACTGAAAGGGCATCTTTCTATGCCTCTCTCGGTGTTCTTGACAATAAGGGTATTGTAGAAGGCCAGAGTATGAAGCGTTACACTGCAAAACTTCGTGCCGACTATCAGGCAAAATCTTGGTTGAAAGTCGGAGGTAACGCAAGTTATGCAAAATATAACTGGAGAAATACCAGCCCTAATGAAGCGGCAGGTTCTACTGGTTCTGTTTTTGGAATGGCAATCGGAATGGCACCTATCTATCCTCTTTTCATCAGGGACGGAAATGGCAATATTCTTTATGATGCACAAGGCTACAAGAGATATGACTTCGGTAACGGCCAGAACGCAGGTTTGACACGTCCTAATGCTCCTAATGCCAATGCTTTATGTACCAATCTTTTGGATCTTGACGTAAGTGAAGGAAACGCTGTTAACGGCACCGGATACGCAGAATTCAAATTCCTCCGCGACTTCACCTTCACTCTTAATGGTGGTCTCGGTCTTGACGAAACAAGGACGAGGAGTATGTCCAACCCATATTATGGTCAGTTCGTGACCAATGGCGGTAACATCTCGGTTGGACACGGAAGGTCATTGTATTTCAACTTCCAGCAGCTCCTCAATTGGAACCGCACATTCGCCGGAGTTCACACGGTCGATGTCCTCCTCGGACACGAGTACTACCGCCAGCACTCATATTCTCTCTCTGCATCGAAAACCAAACTCTTCTCCACCACTAATCTGGAACTCAATGGTGCGGCTGTCGATGCAAAGAATGCTGCGTCTTCACACTCTTGGTACAACAACGAAGGATTCTTCGGAAGAGTCCAGTATGACTTTGCGAACAGGGTTTATGCAAGTGCTTCCTATCGTCGCGACGCATCTTCGAGATTCCATCCTGACCATCGCTGGGGTAACTTCTGGTCACTTGGGGCAGGCTGGCTCATAAATCACGAGTCTTGGTTCAATGCCCCTTGGGTGGATATGCTCAAAGTTAAGGCTTCCATAGGCTCGCAGGGTAATGACAACATCGACAATTACCTCTACACCGACACCTACGAAGTCACCAATTCAGATGGTGAGGTCGGTGTGACTTTCGTAAACAAAGGTAATGAGAACATAACTTGGGAGACAAACACCAACATCAATGCGGGTGTGGACTTCGAATTCTTCAAGCGCAGACTCAATGGTAGCGTAGAGTTCTTCTACAGGAAGACTTCCGATATGCTCTTTTTCTTCACCGTTCCGACTTCTCTCGGATATGACGGCTACTACGCGAACATCGGTGATATGAGAAACCGCGGTATCGAGTTCTCACTCGACGGTGACATCATCCGCAGCAAGAATGTAGTTTGGTCGGCTAACCTCAATGCCACCCACTACACCAACAAGATTCTCCGTCTTCCGGATGAAAGAAAAACTGTCACAATGGAAGGATATGAGGGTTATGCAAGCAGCACCTATTTCTATGGCGAGGGACTTCCTCTCTACACCCGTAAGATGCCGAAATATGCGGGAATTGACCACGAGACCGGTGAACCGATGTGGTATATGGATGTAAAAGATAAGGACGGAGTCGTAACTCAAACCACGACAAAGGATTACTCAAAAGCAACCGACTATCTCGCAGGTGATCCTACTCCAAAACTTTATGGAGGTTTCGGAACTTCTCTTTCATTCTACGGAGTGGACCTTTCTGTCCAGTTTACCTATCAGATTGGAGGCAAGTATTATGATTCTGGTTATGCTGCTTCGCTTGATGCGCCGGATTCGCAGGTCGGAGGAAACTTCCATAAAGATGTTCTCAAGGCTTGGACTCCGGAAAACAAGAACTCAGACATTCCTCGTTTCCAATACCTTGACAAAAACTTCAACTCGACTTCTGACAGGTTCCTCACCGATGCAAGCTATCTGAACTTCCAGAATGCCCAGATTGGCTACACTTTCCCGGAAGCACTCACAAGGAAGATCAAGATTAGCAAACTGCGCCTTTATGTGGCGGCTGACAACATCTTCTATGTTTCAGCAAGACAGGGATTTGACCCTCGTTACAGCTTTACGGGTGAGACAAGTTACACGACGAATTCAACGATTCGCACGGTTTCCGGAGGTATCAACATCACATTTTAATTAGGAGGCGACAATATGAAAAAGATATTTTTTAAAACAATCGGAATCATAGCGCTCTGCTCCGTAACTGCCGGCTGTATCAAAGAGACTCTGCCGGAGGGAGCAACTCAGACGAAGAAGCAGGTCGCGCAGTCGACATTCGCGCTTGAAGGAATCCTTCGTGGTCTCCCTGCTGCGATGATGACTTCGGGTTGGTCAGGATATTATACCACGTATGAATGGCATACTGACTTTGGAATGCCGGCAATTCATCTCTACACAGAGTATATGCTCAACGACCTCGCGGTAATGGGTGATGAACCGGGCTATAATAGATTCTATCAATCCTCAATGAATAGCGGACAGGATGCGAGATATGCTGTGACTGCTTATTATTGGGACTTATACTACAAATGGATTAAGATTGCAAACGACCTCATCATTGTGGTAGACCCTTCTTCTGCAAACAGCACCCAGAAGGCATACCTCGGCCAGGCTCTCGCCTACAGGGCTGCTTTCTATCTCGACCTTACAAGACTCTATTCTCCTAAAGAGGTGACTGACCCTTATGCTTTGGGCAAGGGTTATAAAATCCCTGATGCAATCAAGGACCTCACAGTTCCAATCATCACAGATAAGACCGACGAGGTGGCTGCACGCAACAACCCGCGTGCAACGAGAAAGGAAATGTATGAGTTCATCCTCAAGGACCTCAGCGATGCCGAGGAGTACCTCAAAGGTCAGACATTTTCCTACACTGTTCCTTCTCTCACGCTCGTCTATGGTTTGAAGGCAAGGGCATACATCGAGATGGGCTACTGGAGCGAAACTCCTAAGGAGGATTTCCAACAGGCCATCAAATATGCCAATCTTGCAATCACAGAAGGCGGACGTACTCCTCTGACAAAGGATCAGTGGCAGGACCCTACCAATGGCTTCAACAACGGCGCTTCAAACAGCGCTTGGATTTGGGGGCAGACACTCGCATCTGAGAATCAAGCCAATATTATAACTTTTACAGCCCATCTCTCAAACGAAGCTGCGTGGGGATATGCTCCGGGTGCTCAAATTGGTGCTGACCGTAAATTCTACGAAAGCATCAATGACACCGACTGGAGAAAGGCCAGCTGGCTCTCGCCTGAATTCATTGCAGACCCGGAAGCGGAGGAGTTTGCAGATGTCTATAAATTCTCCGGAGGGGCAAGCGGAAGAAAAGGTTTCATCTATGGTACTTCTGAGAATCCTCCGGCAAAGGCTTATGAAAGCATAAAGTTCCGTCCGGCTCAAGGAAATGTGAATGACTATAACATTGGAAACTGTGCGGACCACTGCCTTATGAGAATTGAAGAGATGTATTTTATTCTCGCTGAGGCCACCGCCCAGATTGAAGGACTTTCGCAGGGCAAGCAAAAGCTTGAGGAGTTCGTTCAGAAATACCGCGACCCTAAATTCAAATGCGGGGCAAACAGTCTGGAAAACTTCCTTATTGACGATCTGCTCTATCAGAAACGAATCGAGTTCTGGGGCGAAGGCATCCTCATCTATGACTACAAACGTCTTAACAGCGGCTTCGAGCGAGGATATTCGGGTACTAACCAAGCGGGTATATTCCGTTTCAATTGCAAGGGGCGTTCACCTCAGTGGAATCTTGTCATCACTCGTGGCGAATACCAGAGCAATACCGGTGTGACAGAGGAACTCAACAATCCTGATCCTACCGACAAGATTGAACAATGGTTGGAATAATTGAAAATTGAGAAATTATGAAGAAGTTTACAAAAATATTTGTTGCCGTGGCGGCACTTTCCCTTCTGTTTTCTTCTTGCGTAAGGGAGAAGATAGAGGTGGGAGAGCCTGAGAACGACAGCTATGGTGTTTATTTCGAAACACTCTCTGCTGCTCAGTCTTCTTTCGAACTTGACCCCGCGGATGAGGCTGTCCTGACTTTCAAAGCTTTCAGGCAGAAAAAGGACGGGGACATCACTGTTCCTCTCAAACTTACTGCTACCATCGAAACCGAGGAGGGCATCGAGGAGGTCAAGACCATCTTCGCTGTTGGTGAACTCTTTTTCGAGGACGGCCAGGAGGAAAGCGAATTTAAGGTAGAATTCCCTAATGCACTGATGGGTACAACCTACAGCGTTGCCGTTGAGTGCACAGACAGGGAATATGTCCACATCTATTCAGACAAACCGACTTCAGTTGCCTTCGAAGTAACAAGAGTGAAATGGAATCTTGTCAAGGGAGAAAAAGGCGAGGAGTATGGTTCGTGGACCGATGACATATTTTCATCAGCTTTCGGAATCCCGGGCAAATATGCTGTCAATGATAAGATTCAAATCTACGAAAGGGAGGACAAACCGGGCTACTATCGTATTCCGGATGTCTACAACCCTTATATGCTTGCGAAACTTTTTGGAGGACAGTATGCTGAAAAAGAGTTTGAGGAGAATTGTACTCCGGGGACTTTCACCTACATCGATGCCACTGACCCGGACAAGGTTTATCTTCCATATCAGACAACAGGTGCAACACTCGGTAGCGATGGTTATGTTGAAATTGCAACCTACTGTCCTGAGGCCGGTTTCTCTAAGGGAAATGTTTATGGCAGTATGAAAAACGGAGTCATCAAATTCCCTAAGGATGACGGAATACTCATCAATTTTACCGTCAAAGGCGGATGGTATTCAGGCAATAGATCGGGCAAGAACGTTATCGTTCTTCCTGGTTGCAAAGACAGTGACTATACTCTCAAGGCAAAGGCCGGTCTGACAACTGCCGGCAAGCTGCCTCTTGCAATTGAAATCGGAGCAGACGTGGCTTCTGCAAAGTACAAGGTTTTCGAAGGTGTTCTTGCCGCTGCCGATGTGCCTTTCAAGGCTACGGAAATTGCGCGTGACACCAAAGTGGATTCTGTGACTGTCACTTCAACTGTTCAGCTTGAACTTGAGAAGACAGGCATCTACACCTGCGTTGTCGTTGCAAGAAACGCCTCTTGGGAGGAAGTCGGACACACTGCTGTTCAGTTCAGCTACCTTAAAGATGGCGACACGAAGCCTGTTGTTGCCAACTGCGGAATCGGTCCTGCAACAAGATATGTGGGACAGGGCTACAAGACAGACAACACAGTGGAAGTCTGGGCTTATGGAGAAAAACTCGAAAACGCGTGGCTGTCTGTCGTGCAAACGGCTAAATATACTGCCGACCCTGAGGCTGCAGTTGCCCAAATCAAGGCTTCTGCACCGGTTGAGGCGAAGGTTCTCGAAGCAATCAATGACGGTGGCTATGCGGCACCTGTCACCGGTCTTCTTCCCGGGACTAACTACACTCTTGTTTTTGTTGCCACCAACGGCTATGAAATAAAGACATTTGTCACTGAGTCTCAGCTCACTACAGGCGACCCGCTTCCTGTTTATAACGAATTCACTGTTGACAGCATCAAGGAAGAACTCCTTCCTGAGAAGTCCGAAGGATATTTCGGCAAATACAACTTCTATGCTGTCGACAAGAAAAAGAAAGTCGGATTGAGGGAGTACATCTCCAAGGTTACGATTGCAGACAGTAAGGTTCCGGATAGTGAGCCGGATGAGGACGGACTGATTGACGAGTATATGGACTTTTCCGGAATGTTCTCGCGCGATCTGACCAAAGACGAGAAGTTCGATGATACAATGGTTTGGGATTTCTATGGTGGACTGATATTTTCAGTTTCGCAAAAGTTGGGACAATATTCAGACTATTGGCTTTTCCCGTACACCTCAGAAAAAGCAAGGGGGCCATTACCATTGGAATATGATGGCCTTCTTATTGGCGGCTTTGTTGACGAGGGTTACATTGCAATAATGGGAAATCCGGGCTATGAGGAGCAAGGATTATACTTTGACGGCATAGCGATGGTTGCCTACGGTGATAAAGAGTATTCATCGGCGGTCAGCGCGCTTCTCTGGTACACCGATCTTCTTCTTGTTGAAGAAAGCAAGGATGACAACGGTCTTGCACCATCTCCTGCTGCGAAGGCAAGTCTTGACAGGCTTCACGCGGTTTCAGATTTGTCCAAGACAATGAAGTTTAACTATGTGGAGACTCCAAAGGGTCGTGCCAGGTCTGTGATTGACGCTTCAAAACGTCAGATTAAGCTCTACGCTCCTGAAGAGGGAGTTATCTTCAGCAAGCCTGTCACTACAGCATCCTACACCGCGACAGTGGTTCCGGGAGTGCAGGGAGATTTCTCCAACAACTTCAGCAAGGGCAAGAGTCTCAAAGCAGAGCTTGATGCGCTTCCTGCTGTTGTGAGGTAGCAAAATAGATTGAATATCAATAACTTAAAAATGAGGGCGGCTGACGGGTCGAAAGACTTCCGGTCACCCTCATTGTTTTGTGAAGATTTTTGTATAACTTTGACTTCTATGAAATTTAAATATTTAACTCTTGTTTTTCTTTGCTCTCTGGCGGCACTTTCCTGTCAGAGGGAAATTTTGTCTCCGGACGCTCCGGCTGTCAACAGTAAAATCACCGGTGGCGGTTCCGACGATATAGACGGGACTTCGCTGCTGTTTTATTCCGGGGCTGATACCCCTGCCGGTCTTGACAGCATCGCTGCGAGTCTTGAAGCAAAGGCCGTACGCAATCTTTTTGATATGAGCAGTGGTGACATTGCCCTTAAGCGTAGCCACGGCCTGCACCGATGGTATGAGATATTCTTCGAAGAAGGAACTCCCTTGCAGGAGAAAGCGGAAAAACTCGCGTCGTTCTCAGATGTCCGTTCGGTGCAGTTTAACACCCGGCTCTACAAATGCAATGTCGGACCGGCAAGGCCTTACGTCCCTCCTGTGCAGACTAAAAGCATCGCCCCGACCAAGTTCAACGACCCCTATTCAGCGGACCAGTGGTCCTACAAAAACAGCGGAGACAAATCTTGGGCTCCCACAGCAAGGGAAGGTGCGGACATCAATGTCTCTCAGGCCTGGACTCTCTGTGCGGGCGACCCGAGGGTGGTCGTGGCTGTGATTGACGAGGCCGTTCAGACAGACCATCCCGATCTTAGGGCCAACATCTGGACCCGGGAGAGTGACGGTGTGCACGGATGGAATTTCACAAATAACAGTTCCAAGCTCGACTGGAGCAGTGACAATAACTCCGGACACGGGACTCACGTGGCGGGAACAGTCGCAGCTGTGAACAACAACGGAATAGGAGTCAGCGGCATCGCCGGAGGTAGCGGGAAGAATGACGGAGTGAAGATTATGTCCTGCCAGATTTTCGAAGGTGGCGATGGCGCTTCGCTCTCAGCAATCGCAAAGGCCTTTGAATGGGCCGCCGACAACGGAGCCTGCATCGCTCAGTGTTCATTTGGAAGTGTATCCGGGGATTACAAGAATGACGGGGCTTACACCAGTCTGGCGAAGGTCGAGGTGGACGCTATCAACTATTTCATATCCAAATCGAACTGCGCCGCGATGGATGGCGGACTTGTGATTGTCGCAGCAGGAAACGACGGCAAACCTTTGAGTTCCTATCCTGCAGCTCTCCCGCAGTGTATCAGCGTGTGCGCGGTTGCCTCTGACGGACTCCCTGCCTACTACACCAACTACAGCTTCGGCTGCAACATTTCAGCTCCGGGAGGAGAGTATTACACAGGAGGAAAAGTCGACAATGACAAAGGCGCAATCCTTTCCACGATGCCGACGGTGAGAATCAAACAAATTGATAAAGAAGGTAATGTCTCGTACACCGCAACAGACTACGGCTATATGCAGGGCACATCTATGGCTTGTCCACACCTTAGCGGAGTGGCGGCTCTCGGACTCTCCTACGCTCTCAAAAAGGGTTACCACTTCTCGTCGGACGAAATAAGGTCGCTGCTCCTTTCCTCTGTCAGTGCCATAAACGACCGTCTCTCAGGCAGCAAGCAGACTCTGGTAGGCACGAATATCGGCAATCTTGCTCTCGGTCCCTACAAGAAGCAGATGGGAACAGGCATCGCGGATGTCTGGAGTCTTTTTATGAATATGGACGGCACCCCTTCTGTATTTGCGCTGGTTGGGCAGTCCAAACGCGTGGATGTTTCAGGCTATTTCGGCAAAGACGCATCAAATCTTCTCTATCAGAGTGTCGAGGTGCTTGACAACGGAACGGAGGTGCTCGGACTTGCGGATGAGCCGAAGATGCGTTACGGCGAGTTGCGCATACATCCCACGAAACCCGGTTGTGCGAGGCTGAAAATCACTGCTGTTGCGGGCTCTTCACTTCCTACACCTGATGCACCGGGGGGAATGTTGATTGAAAGGACGATTTCAGTGATTGCCAGACCGGAGTATTCCCAGAATGGAGCTTGGTTTTAATGTGACTTGAAAATAAACGGTATATGAAGAAAATCATCATAGTTTTATACATTGTGCTGTCGGGAGTTTTTTTCGGCTGCACGAAAATGAAAGTCGAGACGGCAAATGTGCAGGGGGAGTGGAAACTGGAAAGTTTTTATGGTGTTGAAGCTGCGGGCTCTGTGGCGCAAGAGGTTTATGTGGATTTCAAGTCAGACGGAAGTTTCGAACTTTTCCAAAAACTCGGCGACGCCGGGCATTTCCGCTATTTCAAGGGCAGTTACTCGCTGAACGGAACTGTGCTCAGCGGAGTCTACAGCGACGGCACCCCTTGGGCCGCGGATTACTCGGCAAAGAACGATGCGGGCAAATTGAGACTCACTTCGACTCTCTCTTCCGGAGCGGGGGAGTATGTCTATGTGAAAACTGAGATTCCGCAGTCCGTGCGCAAGGACGCCGAAGATTACGGCACAAAAACGGCAATGTTTGAGGAGTATTTCCCACTGCTCTAATCCCGCATTGTCTTTGCCGGTCAAAACTGTCTTTGTCGCAGCCGGCCATATAGTCCAATTTCAAAGATGTAAAAATCATTTTGAAATATTCAAAACAGATTATTATATTTGCGGACTTTTTTTACGAACCGGATAATGCTCCGGTTCTTTTGTAGCTGTTTCACCTGACGGTACTCGGGCAGATGGTAGCGGTACTTGTCAATCACTATCTGCGGGAGCAGGTCCGCGCCGACATGGTTGCCACCGATGGCCGCTTCCGATACCTCTTTTAATATGTAACCGAAAGACAGGTGAGCGTCACAACTCATCGCCTCTGTAAGAATGCCATTTCCCAACTTGCGTGCCTTGAAAGCAGTTACTGGTGTACTTTCTATGCAAGAATTACTTTAAGTCTGGCATTTTCCTTTTCCAATTCTTGAATTCTTCGGGTAAGAGCACTTACACCTGTTGTGTCCATAACGGTTCGCTCTCCCATCCATTTGGAAATCCAAGAGCTGCCAGATCTATCTCTGGATAATTGGAAAATAGCGTGTGCATTTTTCCCAACATATCATTGTTGGGTGATATGATGTCAAGGAAATACTTGATGATGCAGATTGTGAAATACACTCTTTGAGGGTTTGTCGGCAGGATAATCCAAGGATGGGCAATTCTTCTTGGAGAAACAGGCATGATAGAACTTACCCTGTTCCAAACCCGTGAATGGTGGCAACATGCATTTCTCAACAAGGTCAAAGATGTTATCCAAGATTCCAACACGATAGGTTGCAAACCGAAATAATGAGAGATGCGCTTGCGTATCTTGTCAGCTTTCAGATTACGGTAAACCATGTTCACATTGCCAATAGTCAGCAACTCGCCCAAAATCCAAGATGGAGGATATGTGTCGCAATAACTGTTTTTGAAATGCTTGATGAACTCTTCGGTTGATTTAGCGTATTCTCTGTCAATGGTGTTCTTTGTCTCTTGAAAAGTTCGCTGGTTAGCAAAGTGAATGGAGTTGGTTAGCCAATAAATGTCTCCTGTCATCTGCACAGGAATACTCATAATGGCACGACGAATGGCTATCTCTACTTTCTCAATCTCATTGAGAAGAAGCATACGCCACTTTTTGTCGAAACGATACAGGTTCAACACTTGTTGGAAAGTTGTGCCATCTTTATATTGATGAGTTTCCTTTGGAACTTTCAAGAATGGGTACATATAAGCAGAAAGACGATAGTACCCGATGCTCTCCAAATACCGTACTGCTTTGGCTTCATCGGAAATGATAAGTCCACGACTTTTCAACAGAGCCACCAAATCTGCCTCTGTCATGTAGTGTTTCGTGAAATGCGGTAATCTTTCCATTATCGTATTTTGAGAGTAAAACGCATATATACAAAAAAGCCCCACGCATTTGAGCATCGTTGAGAGGCTTGGTGGGAACTGACGCTGCAAAGATACAAACAATCATTGATAATGCAAACTTTTTAGCAGAAAAAAGCACGATTGACCCACGGCTCTTTCATTTAAAACTGGCGCGGACTTTCAAAAATCCCGTTATTTTATAGCGCGCATTCTGATGTTTTTTCCCGTGTCTCATGATTTCTCGATGCTGTTTAGGCTGTCGAAGGAATCGGTGTAATTTTCTGATTTCTAACGAAATAAAGTAAAAGTAACTACTCGGGTGCCATAGCCTGACTATAAACAGAGGTTGGTGCGAGGCTTTAGCCACCTGAGTAGTTACATGCATGGTTAAAATCGAGCAACATTCATTGCTGTCGATAGAAAAGAAAGAATACTGTGTACAAATTTGAGAAACAATCTCAGATTTGTACATTAATCGAGTTTTTGTTATTACCTTTGTACTTGAAATATTATTCGATATAAAGACTTTAAGGTTTAATTATATGATACTTGAATTTACTGTTGAGAATTACAAGTCGTTTTACGGAAGGAAGACCTTGGTATTAGAAGCGGATAAGGCGTTGAAGGAATGCTCTGAGACTAATCTGTTTGCATGCAACAAGCATGTTTTGCTCCGTACCTTAGCGTTGTATGGAGCTAATTCGAGTGGAAAGTCCAATCTTGTCAGTGCTATGCACACGATGGCAAGATGCGTTCTGTTGTCTGTGAAACTGAACGACAATGAAGAATTGGAGTATGATCCATTTCTTCTCTTGAAAGCTAATGAGCGTCCTACTATGTTTGAGGTGATTTTTCTCAAAGGTGGATATTGCTATAGATATGGATTCAGGTACAACCTTGAACGAATAGTTGATGAGTGGTTATTCCGTAAGACTACGCCTCGTTCTAAAGAGCAGATGCTATTTGTTAGGAATGAGGAGGGAATCTGCGTAGAGGAGAATAATTTTCCAGAAGGCGTTGGTTATGAAGAAAAAACCAATGACAACCGCTTGTTCTTGTCCTTGTGCCAACAGTTGGGAGGAGAAGTGTCACGTCAGGTTATCTCCTGGTTCCAATCAGATTTTAACGTGATTTCCGGATTAAACAATCAGCAGTATAGATCATATTCAAAGTTGTTCTTCCATAAAAAAGAACAATCTAGTGTTGATGCACTTGAATTTTTCCAAAAGTTGAGACTTGGATTCAATAGTATTCTCACTCACGAAGAAGAGCCTAATATCCCATCGGATTTACCTACAGAGTTAAGAGCCATGTTTCAAAAGGAGATGCAAGGAAAGAAAAGTATCGAGTTGGATTCCGTGCATAATGTGTATTCAGAGAAAGGTAAGGTAATAGGTACAATCAATTTTTCATTTGAAGACCGGGAATCTTCAGGTACAAATAAATTGTTTGACCTTTCGGGACCGATATTTGAGACTCTTTATTCCGGAGCAGTACTTGTGGTGGATGAACTGGATGCTAAAATGCACCCTCTCATATCTCAATATATCATTGAGTTGTTTAATAATCCGGAGACGAATCCCAAGAACGCCCAATTGATATTTACCACGCACGATACACATTTGCTTTCTCAAAAAATACTCAGACGAGACCAGATATGGTTTACGGAGAAAGATGCGAAAGAGCAGACAGACCTTTATAGCCTTATGGATATCGTCCTTCCAGATGGGACGAAACCTCGCAACGATGCGAACTACGAGAGAAATTATATTGCGGGACGTTATGGAGCTATTCCTTATATCCTTAACGATTAAACTTTAAGGCTATGGCAGCAAAAAAAAATAAAGATTGATAATGCGTCTTTGAAATTCAAACGACAGTCACAGAGGCGTGAACAAAAGTTTATACGTTGTTCCATATTAATTGTATGTGAAGGTACTAAGACTGAACCCAATTATTTTGAGGCGTTAGCTGAAAAACAGCAAGGAGTGATTGTTTACGATATCGAAGTTAAAGGACTTGGTCGTGGGACAAGGGGTGTTGTAGAGAAAGCAATCGAACTGAAAAATAAGAACAACTATGACCGTGTTTGGGCTGTATTTGATAAAGACGATTTTCCTGCTAAAGATTTCAACGAAGCTATTGCATTAGGAGACAAGAATGGGATAGAGGTAGCATGGAGTAATGAAGCTTTTGAGCTATGGTATCTGTATCATTTCCAGAATGTAACGACAGGTGTTCATAGAAAGGATTACGAAGAGAAGATTTCTGCTGCTGTAAATGCTTCTTCAAAATACAAGTCTAAGAAGAAATACAAATACGCCAAGAAAGATCCGAACAACTATGCTGTAATGACAACATACGGTTCAATGGATTTCGCAATGCGATATGCAGAGTCAAAGCATCTTGAATATACCGATTCACGATATGCCAATCAGAATCCCTGTACGACAGTTTATCGACTTGTAAGACAATTGTTAGGTAAGGATGAGATCTTAAATGTAGAGATTATGTCATCGGTTGAAAATAGTAAGGAATCTTCTCTCAGCACTTCCGACACCTGATGCACCGGGAGGAATGTTGATTGAAAGGACGATTTCAGTGATTGCCAGACCGGAACTTTCCCAGAATGGAGCTTGGTTTTAATGTGACTTGAAAATAAACGGTATATGAAGAAAATCATCATAGTTTTATACATTGTGCTGTCGGGAGTTTTTTTCGGCTGCACGAAAATGAAAGTCGAGACGGCAAATGTGCAGGGGGAGTGGAAACTGGAAAGTTTTTATGGTGTTGAAGCTGCGGGCTCTGTGGCGCAAGAGGTTTATGTGGATTTCAAGTCAGACGGAAGTTTCGAACTTTTCCAAAAACTCGGCGACGCCGGGCATTTCCGCTATTTCAAGGGCAGTTACTCGCTGAACGGAACTGTGCTCAGCGGAGTCTACAGCGACGGCACCCCTTGGGCCGCGGATTACTCGGCAAAGAACGATGCGGGCAAATTGAGACTCACTTCGACTCTCTCTTCCGGAGCGGGGGAGTATGTCTATGTGAAAACTGAGATTCCGCAGTCCGTGCGCAAGGACGCCGAAGATTACGGCACAAAAACGGCAATGTTTGAGGAGTATTTCCCACTGCTCTAATCCCGCATTGTCTTTGCCGGTCAAAACTGTCTTTGTCGCAGCCGGCCATATAGTCCAATTTCAAAGATGTAAAAATCATTTTGAAATATTCAAAACAGATTATTATATTTGCGGACTTTTTTTTACGAACCGGATAATGCTCCGGTTCTTTTTTTCCTGAGTTATAAACGCAGAATATGAAAAACAAATTATTCAAACTTGCTGCGGTTCTGTCCGCAGTCATCCTGACACTCTCCTGCGCTAAAATTGTGGAGGAAGCATCTCTCGCAGGTTCGGCGGGAAATGCCGCGAGCGCCAAAATTATCAACAACCCGTCCGGAGCGGATGCGGCATCGCTGCTTTTCTGCGCGGAGGGCGTTTCAACAGAAACTTTGGACTCTCTTTGCAGGGAATGTGGCGCACAAAGCTGCGAACCGCTTTTCCAGAGTATTCCCGGAAATGAGGAACTCGAACGCAAATTCGGTATGCACAACTGGTATAAGTTGAGTTTTGCCTCAGCAACTGACATTCAGGGCAAGGCGATGAAACTCGCTTCCTGCGTAAGTGTGAACACCGTGGAGTACAACAAAAAAATGAAGAAGTGCAATGTGGGCAAACCCCGTCCCTATGTCGTGACACGCAGTGGTGGAGTGACACTCTCAGGCGCTTCAGCTCCGAAATTCAATGACCCGTCTCTTGCACAGCAGTGGCACTACTACAACGACGGAAAGAGCTACAAGAGCGGCGGCGAGGTCATCGAAGAGGCCTATGAGGGTGCGGACGTCAATGTCAGCCGCGCGTGGAATCTTTGCGCCGGCAATCCGGAGGTGATTGTGGCTGTAATTGACGAGGCTGTTCAGTACAGCCATCCCGACATTGAGGCCAACATCTGGAACAATCCCCAATCCGGGACAAAACGCGGTATCTATGTCGGCGACAAGCACGGTTGGAATTTTGTGAGGAACAGCGCGGAACTCAATTGGGCGGACTTCGGCAACAGCGGACACGGAACTCACGTTGCAGGAACTGTGGCTGCTGTCAACAACAACGGCACGGGAGTCTGCGGATTGGCCGGAGGAAGCGGAAATAATGACGGCGTGAAACTTATGTCCTGCCAGATTTTCGACGGTTTCAATGGCGGAACTTCAGATGTTATTGCAAATGCCTTCAAATATGCTGCCGACAACGGAGCCTGCATCGCACAGTGCTCTTTCGGTATAGAATCGAGAAAGTTCCAAAGCGATGATCAATACTACGCGGCCAGTTCAGCCGAGGTTCTGGCGATGCGCTACTTCATCGAGAAATCCAACTGTCCGGCTCTTGACGGCGGTCTCATCATCGTAGCTGCCGGTAATGACGGCCTGTCTCCGTCTTCCTATCCGGCTGCGCTGAGAGAGTGTATCAGCGTCTGCGCAATCGGAATTGACGGGCTTCCTGTCTACTATACGAATTATGGCCCGGGATGCAACATCTCGGCTCCGGGAGGAGAACCCTACACCGGAGGTCAGGAGCGCGATGAATGTCAGGTCCTCTCAACTATGCCTACAGACAAGATTGAGGATTATTATTATGAAGAAGATGACGAAAACTTCGAAAACCCTATTCCAAGCGGAGAATATCTCCCTACAGACTACGGTTGGATGTCGGGAACTTCTATGGCCTGCCCTCACGCAAGCGGAGTAGCTGCCCTCGGGCTTTCTTACGCGCTGAAGAAAGGCTATCATTACACAAATGAGGAGTTCAAATCGCTTTTTATGACTTCGGTCTATGGAATCGACGCTCATATCACTTCGGCAGATTCAAAGCAGACAATTGTTGACGTAGGCTTTTTAGGCCCGATTTACGGTCCTATGAAACTTTCCAAATTCAAGAATAATATGGGTACCGGTGTGCCTGATGTCTGGAGACTCTATATGAATATGGACGGCACTCCGACTCTGCTCGCTTCGACAGGAGAGGCTCAGAAGATAGACGTTTCGGGATATTTCGGCACAAGTTCGGAAAATCTGACTTATCTTTCAGTGGAACTGCTTGACGATGCAATGGATGTTCTCGGTCTTTCGGAGAAACCTATGATGAGATTTGGCAAACTCCAGATTCATCCGACAAAAGCGGGCTGCGCAAGGCTGAAAATCAAGGCTATTGCAGGAGGAAACAATGTAGCGACCGGAAGCCAGATGGGAGGAACTGAGGTTTCCAGAGTCGTATCCATCATCTCCAAACCGGGATTGTCCTCAAATGGAGGCTGGCTGTAGACCGCCTGCGCGAGGATTTTGCGATAATCTTTAAAAAAGTTTAGAAAAATGAGAAATATAAAGATATTTACAGTTCTGATCTTGCTGCTCGGTCTGATTTCTTGCAATCCGGAGGGTAAAAAAGGCCGCATTGAAGGAGAGTGGAAACTCGAAAGCTATTACGGCAAGGCTGCGGAAAACGCAACTGTTCCGGCCCAGGTCTATCTCAGTTTCCACAAGGGTCAGTTTGAACTCTTCCAAAAACTTGGCGGAGGTCATTTCAGCCGTTTTACCGGCAGTTACTCCTACAGCAAGGGCGCTCTCAGCGGGACATATTCCGACGGTTCTCCTTGGGCGCAGGACTACATCGTTTCTGTCAGTCACGGCAAGATGGAGATGACAGTCTATGTCAACGATGCGGAGCTGACCTGTGTCTATGTTCAGGCATCAATTCCTGACAGCGTCCGCTCCGATGCTGAAAACTACGGCGCAGTCAAATCGGGCGTAGAGGAAGAGACTTCCCCGGCTCCTATGAGATGGCTGTAATTTGAATTAATCACATTGACTGCGGCGGGCTGCTGAGGCTTTGCCGCAGTTTTTTTAGAGCCTGTCGGAGTGGCGCCTCAAGCTTTCGATGAGATGGTCAATGCGGTGCAGTTCGTGCGGAATATTGATATCCTGTGGACAGTGGCTCATGCACTGACCGCATCCGATGCAACGATTAGCTTGGCGTATCTTCTCAATGCTGCGGTCATAGCTGACGAGATAGGCGCGTCTGGCCTTGCGGTAGGCCTTCATCTCTTCCGTGCATTCATCGCTGTCCCCGTCGGGTTCGGAGACGGCATAGCCCTCGTTCACGCACTTGTTGTAGTGGCTGAAGTTGCCGGGAATGTCGATGCCGTAAGGACACGGCATGCAGTACTGGCAGCCGGTGCAGGGGACAAGCGGATACTTGCTCAGGCTATCAGCGACTTTTTCGAGAAATTCCATATCGTCCTCGGTGAGCGGCACAAGCGGAGAGTAGGTCCTGAGGTTGTCCTGGAGGTGTTCCATATAGGTCATTCCGCTCAGTACCGTCAGCACATTCTCCGGAGTGCCGGCAAAGCGGAACGCCCATGACGCCACGCTTTCCGACGGCATTCTTTCCTTGAGTTCATCGACAATGCTGTTCGGGAGCTTCGCGAGCGAGCCTCCGCGCAGCGGTTCCATAATCACGACCGGAATTCCGCGTTTTTCAAGTTCCCCATACATGTGGTCCGCGTTGCAGTTGTTCACCTCGGCGTGTGACCAGTCGCGGTAGTTCATCTGAATCTGGATGAAGTCCCAGTGGTATTTGCCGTGGGTTTTCAACAGCTCGTCAAACATTTGCCTGTTTCCATGAAATGAATAGCCGAGATGCCTTATGCGTCCGGCCTCGCGCTCCTTGAGAAGAAAGTCCAGCATCCCGTTCTTGACGTATCTGTTTTCGAAATCTTCAATGCTGCGTCCGATGCTGTGCAGAAGGTAATAGTCCAGGTGGTCGGTCTGGAAGTTCTCGAAGGACTTGTGGTACATCAGCAAAGAGTTTTCCTTTGACCAGTCACTGAAATTGGAGAGTTTTGTGGCGATGTAGTAGGAGTCTCTGGGATGGCGGCTCAGCGCAAGCCCGGAAGCCGCCTCGCTCTGCCCCTGAAGGTAGACTGGGGACGAGTCGAAGTAGTTCACGCCGCGAGCGAGCGCGTAGTCAACAAGCTCGTTCACAGACTCTTGGTCAATTATATCCTTCCCGTTCTCGTCCTTGGTCATCTGCCAGCGCATGCATCCGTAGCCCAGCACGCTGACCTTTTCCCCGAACTTCGGGTCGGTTCTGTATGTCATTCCTCCGCCGGTCATCCCGTCATCGCCAGCACTTCCTGCCTGTTCCTTCACGCTATTCTTCGCCTTTGAGGCACATCCGCCTGCAATTCCGGTTGCCGCGGCAGCGGCTGCAGCCGCTCCTGTCATCTTTATGAAATCTCTTCTTTCCATAGCCTTGCTTCTTAATCCGCTCTTATTACCTGCGTCATCATTATAGTTGCACTTTACGCTACAGTTCCCTGTGTACGGCGTGTCCCTCGACATGAATCGCGCTGAAAGGGCTGACTGGGCAGTTGTACTCACACGCGCCACAGCCGATGCAGCGTTCTTCATTCACTGACGGTATGCGCACGGACTCCGGATCGTCCGGATTCTTCTTTACGAGGTGGATGGCCCCGACAGGACAATGCCTTGCACAGTTTCCGCACTTCTTGTCTTCGGCATTCGCAATGCAGCTGTTGTAGTCAACGACTGCATGTCCTATCTGAATCGAGGATTTCTCCTCGCTTGTGACACCGACTATTGCTCCCGCCGGACATACCTGAGAGCACCTTGTGCATTCGGGACGGCAATAGCCCTTTTCGAAGGACATCTCCGGCTGCATCAGGGTCTCAATTGCCATTGACGGCCTCAGCACCCTGTTGGGACATGATGAAACGCACAGTTGGCATGCGACGCACCGGGCAGTGAAATGCTTGAGGCTGCCCGAACCGGCAGGTTTGAGCGGTGTTTCCCGATGCGGCGCCTTCTTCTGCGGGAGAGTGATAAGCCCTCCATCGACTTTCATCTGCTGCGCCGCGGCTTCAACTGGGCGCAGGACCTCGGCAGCAGCAACGGCACCGACTGTTACGGCCGTGGTCTTTATGAATTCACGCCTCGTGCCGTCCACCGGAGTTCCAGCGGTGACATTCGCCCCTGCTTTGCTCGTGTTTCCGGACACGTCTTTGCCTGCTTTCGCCATCGCGTGCTTCTTCCCGTATCTGAATCTGAACTTTATCGCTCCGTCGCGGCAGGTGGATATGCAGTCCATGCACGCCACGCAACGGCTATAGTCAATCTTGTGGTTCGATGTGTCGATACAGGAAGACTTGCAGCGTCTTCCGCACAGCCCGCAGTTCCGGCATTTGTCGGTGTCAATGACCGGCGCGAACAGGCTGAAGCGTGACACGAGCCCGAGCAGCGAACCGACCGGGCAGATGCTGTTGCACCATATTCTGCCCCATTTCCATGAGAGGAATGCCAGCATCACGAACATCACGACGGCCACGATGAGGGTCAGCGTGCTCTTTACCCACACATCGGTGGTGTAGAACGCATAGCTGTCAAAATGCTCCGCAATCATCGCGAGCAGGTTGTTGCATCCCCTGTAAACCGGGGAGAACAACTCAGTCGCTATCCTTCCGTATGCGCTGTAAGGCTCGATCAGCACCGCTATAGACGTGGCTCCAAGCACCATTATCGTGAAGAATACGACCAGAACCGTATATCTGAGTACTGTCAACGGCCTGCGGTACTTGAGGCGGTAGAGATTCTTTTTCTTTGTCTTCCCGTGAACCCACGAGATGATGTCCTGCATCACTCCTAATGGGCAGATTACCGAGCAATATACCCTTCCGAGCAGCAGTGTGAGCAGCAGCAGTCCTGTCACAACGCCGAAGTTCAGCGCCAGCACCGCCGGAATGAACTGAATCTTTGCCATCCACCCGAGATAGAGGTGGACCACTCCCGTGAAGTCGAGGAAGAGGAGGGTGATGCATATGAAGAAGACTGTCGCGAGGGCAATTCTGACTTTTCTGAGCATTTCGTGATGTTTCTAATCGTTAGCCATATCTGTCTCCCACAGCGTGGGGACTACAAAAACACCGCAAAATTACTAAAATTGCCGGAAACCGCTGTCAATTCCCGAGTTTTGCGGCTTCCGGCAAAATGTATTTATGCCACGTCGTCATCGACCATTTCCAACCTGCTGGCGATGATGTCCGTCCCAATTCGCTCAATTTTATCTGCCCCGACATATTTGGTGTACCTGATGCGTCCGAACAAATGAACATTGCTACCCTTGTCTATTTTCGTGAGATCGGCGATGTTCTTGCCCTCCCACGCTTCCACATTGTGCCAGCATGCCTCGACGATGTTCTCTCCGTCCTTGTTCCGGCTGACTCTGTTGGTCACGAGCGAAAAATGAAGTACCTTTCTTTCGCCTGCTTCCTGCATCCTTACGTTGCCCACAGTTCCCTGTAGTTCAACCCTGTTGATTGTTTCCATAATTCCGATTTATAATTAACGATTTGTTGTGTGCGGTTTCCGGAACACCGCAGCCCCGGTGCCCGCGGAACACGACGTCCGTTCCTTTCGGGCAATGGCAAAGTACAGCAAAAAATTCCTGACAGACAATGATTTTCCTTCATCCGATGTCGATTAATTTCTGTTTTTATATATTTTTTCTTTTTCTTTAAGCCGCATATAAATTTTTCTTAACGTCGTGTATAAAAAAGAAATCAACCGTGATGTTTTTTTTGAAGCTTTCGTATCATCAAAGAATAATCATGATTTCAAAAAAGAGAAAAACTTTTGTCAGAAAGGAGTAATTATTTCACGGGCACTTGTTATTTTCGTCCGGCGTCGCCAATTTTGCAGCAGCGGAAACTCCGCGATAGAACTTTAGACTACAGATTATGGGACGACCGAAGAAAAAGAGACTGTGCATTGAATGTGGAAGCCCGATTCCGGACAGTAGGACTGACCGGCTTTACTGCTGTGACTCATGCAAGAACCACCATAACTACGAGACACGGCAGGTGAGTCGGCAGAGCCACGCCCGGGTGCTTGACATTCTTGCGGAAAACTATCGGATTCTTACAGACCTGCTACGTGGACGTGTAGAGAGCATCGGCGTTGCTGAACTGCTTTGCCGCGGGTTCAGCCCTGAGTTCATGACTTTCTGCCAGCGCCGTCCCAGATACAGTGAGTGCTGCTGCTTTGACATCCGCTATAATCTGACTGTAAGCAGAGTTTTCTCCATATCAAGAATTCACGGGTTGGGAAAAATTGAGTAACTTTGCAGTTTACTATATAATAAAGGTGTCGGTTATGAGAAAATTTGTATTTGTTGCGGGCGTGGCGCTCGCGTTTGTAACTTCTTGCAATATGGAAAATCCGCTTTTGACGGAGTCGAAGCTGCCTTATGGTGCTCCGCAGTTCGACAAAATCCGCAACGAGCACTATATGCCGGCCTTTGAGCAGGGAATTGCCGAGGCCAAGGCCGAGATTGATGCAATCACGGACAATCCGGAGGCACCGACATTTGAGAACACCGTGGAAGCCATGGAATATGCCGGACAGACACTTGAACGGGTGTCCGGGATATTCTTCAACCTTATGGAAGCCGACACGAATGATGAGATGCAGAGAATTGCCGAGGAGGTCTCTCCGAAGCTGAACGAGTATTCCATGTACGTATCTCTGAACGAAAAGCTCTTCCAGAGGGTTAAGGCAGTTTACGAGAAAAGGGAGACTCTCGGCCTGGAGCAGGATCAGATGCGTATACTCGAAAACTCCTACCGCTCATTTGTGCGTAGCGGCGCTAATCTTGACGGAGCAGACAAGGCCGAGTATAGCCGACTTTCAGAGGAACTTTCGCTCGCGACTCTTTCTTTTAGCAAGAACGTGCTTGCCGCAACCAACGCATACACGCTGAATGTGACCGATTCCACTCAGCTTGACGGACTTCCTGCATACGTGGTCGAGGCTGCTGCCGAGGCTGCAAAGGAAAAGGGACTCGATGGATGGGCATTTACGCTCGACTACCCGAGCTACGGACCTTTCATGAAATTCAGCAAGGTGCGTGATCTCCGCCGTCAGATGTATATGGCCTATAACACGCGGGCAATCTCCGGAGAGTTCAGCAATGTCGGGAATGTGAAGAAGATAGTTGACTTGCGCATAAAGATATCCAACATCCTCGGTTACAAGACTTATGCGGACTATGCTCTTGAGGAGAGAATGGCAAAGAATCCTCAGACTGTCAATGACTTTCTTGCGCAACTCGTGATACCGTCGCTTCCGTTTGCAAAGGCCGAGGTCGCCGAGATTTTGGACTATGCCAGGGAGAACGGCTTTGAAGACAATGAACTCATGCCGTGGGATTTTTCGTATTGGTCTGAGCGCTATCAGGAGGCGAAGTATTCTCTTAATGAGGAACTTCTCAAGCCTTATTTCAGACTTGAAAGCTGCATTGACGCAGTCTTCGATCTCGCACACAGGCTATACGGTCTGAACTTTACGCTGCGCAAGGACATACCCGGTTATCACAAGGATGTCAAGGTTTACGATGTCACTGACGGAGACGGCGTGCATAAGGCACTGTTCTATGCCGACTTCTTCCCGCGTGCGAGCAAGAGAGGCGGTGCGTGGATGACGGAGTTCCGTGGTCAGAGTATACAGAACGGTGTCGAGAAGAGGCCTTTCATAAGCATTGTGACCAACTTCAGCAAGCCTACAGCGGCTTCCCCTTCACTTCTCACACATGACGAGTTTACCACTTTCCTTCACGAGTTCGGCCATGCCCTCCACGGCATTCTTGCAGAGGGACGCTATCCTTCAATCACTGGAACTTCGGTGGCACGTGACTTCGTTGAGCTCCCTTCACAGATTATGGAAAATTGGGGATTTGAGCCGGAATACCTCAATACATTCGCAAAGCACTATCAGACAGGCGAGAACATCCCGTCCGAACTCATAGACAAGATTGTTGCGGCAAAGAACTATCTTGCAGGCTACTCGCAGGTTCGCCAGCTCCAGTTCGGACTGCTCGACATGGCCTGGCATTCACTCGCAAAGCTTCCGGAGACTGTGGATGTCCTTAACTTTGAGAAGAAGGCTCTCGAGCCGTATGCAGTGAGTGTGACTGTGCCTGAAACCTGCATCTCAACCTCTTTCTCCCACATTTTTGCCGGAGGTTACTCTGCCGGCTACTACTCCTACAAGTGGGCGGAGGTTCTTGAGGCGGATGCCTTCTCCCTATTTGAGGAAAAAGGCATATTTAACACAGAAGTCAGTCACAGTTTCCGTGACAACATACTCTCTAAAGGCGACTCCGAGGATGCGGCCGTGCTTTACCGCAACTTCCGCGGACACGACCCTCAGCCGGAGGCTCTCATGAAGAAGCTCGGGCTTGTACAGAAATAGACTTGTGGGTCTCGGCTGCCGGAGACGGAGAAAGAAACAAACAGGAAAGGAACGTCACTATGAAAGAGAAGCTTCTTGGGAAAAATATTGCTGAATTGCAGGAAGTTGTGCTGTCGCTCGGGCTGCCGAAGTTCACAGCCGGGCAGATTGCGCAGTGGATGTACCAGAAGAAGGTGCGGTCAATAGATGAGATGACCAATCTTTCAAAGGCCGCGCGTGCAAGGCTTTCCGAATGCTATGACCTCGGGCTCGTGGAGCCGGTGAGCGTACTCTCTTCAGCTGACGGGACAAAGAAATACCTGTTCCCTGTCTTTGAAAAGGGCGAGGACTCGGCAGTTGAGGCGGTGATGATTCCGGACGGAGACAGGGCCACGCTGTGCGTCTCTTCTCAGTCAGGATGCCGGATGGGCTGTAAGTTCTGCATGACTGGCAGACAGGGATTTCACGGAAATCTTACGGCAGGGGAAATCATCTCGCAATTCCTTTCGGTTGACGAAAGCGACGCTCTGACCAACACCGTTTTCATGGGAATGGGCGAGCCTCTTGACAACTACGGCAATGTGATGCGGGCGATAGAGATTCTTACAGCAGAATGGGGTTTCGCATGGAGCCCCAAGCGCATAACTGTCTCTACGATAGGCGTTCTACCGAATCTTAAGCGGTTTCTTGACGACTGTCGCTGCCACATCGCGGTCAGCCTTCATGACCCGTTCCCTGAGGAACGCCTTGCCATGATGCCGGTCCAGAAGGCGTGGTCAATCACAGAGGTGGTGCGTCTGCTTGGAAAATATGATTTCAGCGGGCAGAGGCGGGTCAGCTTCGAGTACACCATGTTTGCCGGCTTCAACGACACTCCACGCCATGCCGATGCGCTGATAAGGCTGCTGAAGCATCTCGAATGCCGCGTGAATCTGATACGGTTCCATCAGATACCGGATTTTCCGTACCACACGTCGTCGCCGGCAGTGATGGAGGCTTTCCGCAAGCGTCTGAACGATGCCGGGATCGTGGCAACCCTGAGGGCTTCACGCGGTGAGGACATACTTGCGGCCTGCGGGTTGCTTGCCGGGGAACACGCCTCGCGTGCGGGTAGTGCCGGCGGAGTTGCGGAGAGGTAATGCGTAGGATACTTACGAAACTTGAGTAATGGATATGAAACGTTTTGTGCCTTTTTTCTTCGCGTTTGCGGTCATTATTGCCGCATCGGTGTCTTTCAACGAATCGTCGGCTCGGCGTCCGGATTCGCGAAGGCTGTATTTCGGCCGTAGTGTCGCTCCGGTTGAGGATTCCATTGTCATTGAGAGGATGAAGCTACGTCTCGACTCCATCCGGCAGTATAGACCGACCGTGGCTCTTGTGATGAGCGGCGGAGGTGCGAAGGGTGCTGCCCACATCGGTGTGCTGCATTATCTCGACTCTCTCAAGATACCTGTCGATGTCGTGCTCGGGACCAGCATCGGTGGCCTGATGGGTGGCCTGACTTCAATGGGCTACAACTACCGTGAAATAGACACGCTCATCCGTAGCCTTGACTGGAATGCCCTCATGCGTGACAAGCTTCCGAGGGAGTACATCTCCTACAACCGGATGAAATACAAGGAAAAGTATCTCGTGTCGATGCCTTTCTACTACACCAGCGAAACCACCGATGTTGAACCGGCCGAGAGACATAGTGCGAACATTCGTCTCGACGCGGATGATGAACACGAACGCAATATGCTGAAGGAGAATCTTTTGGGGAGCCTCCCTTCGGGATATGTCTATGGACAGAATATTTCAAACCTTTTCAGTTCTCTGACTGTCGGCTATCAGGATCCTATGGATTTCATGGATCTTCCGATTCCGTACGCCTGTGTCTCGACAGATTTGAGTTCGGGAAAGACGAAAGTCTGGTATGATGGCCCGATTAATGTTGCGCTACGCTCCACGATGTCGATTCCCGGTGTGTTCACTCCGGTCAAATATGAGAATTATGTCCTCGTTGACGGTGGAATGAGGGACAATTACCCGACGGACATAGCCAAACAGCTCGGTGCTGACATAATAATCGGCGTTGATGTGACGACCCCTCCTAAACCGGATGCAAAAATCCGCAACCTCGGTGACGTAATCTCAAGCAGCATGGACATGTTGGAGAGGGAGGTCTATGAAAGGAATGTATATATCCCGGATGTTTCCATACGTCCGGATCTTATGGGACTGAATATGCTCAGTTTCTCCAAGGAGAACATAGACAAACTGATACGTAACGGATACGAGGCCGCAAGGCAGAACGACTCTCTTCTAGTTGCCATAAAGCGCAGAGTGGGGAATGACTCGTTGCGGCTGGCCAGACCGCACGCCATAAACCTCCGCAACCGCCCTGTCATGGTCGGCAATGTGAACCTTATCGGAGAGGACGCAGCCGCGGCGAAGATAATCAAGAAAAAGATAGGCATATATCCCGGAGACACGATTTCATACGACCGCATCTCCCATGCCATAGCGCAGATTTACGCCACCGGAGCATACGACTATGTCTCTTATGAGCTGCATGGAAAGAAAGAGCCTTTCGATCTGGAAATTACCTGCAAGAAAGGTCCTGTACACCAACTCGGCATCGGAATGCGGGCGGATACGGAGGATTTTGTGACGGCGGTCTTTAATATAGGGCTGTTTGCCAACAGGATTCAGGGCTCGACGCTCAACCTTGACACGAAACTCGGCATGAATCCCGAATTCAAACTCCGTTATTCTTACGACGCGCCTAAGATACCGACGATGAATGCTTCTGCGTCAGTGAGGTGGACTTCTGCAAGAGTGTTCTCCGATCGTAACGACTGGCCGATATTCGACCTTCTTTCTTCGCGGCAGGAGGTCTTTATCTCGGGATTGAAGTGGTCCTATTTCGACGTAAGGCTCGGACTGCGTAACGACCTCTTCTATGACAATACGGCAAATCCTTATCTTACCAATTATTTTGGCTCGCGCTATAGGACAATGGAAACGCTGACGAACTACTCTTCCGTTTTCATTGACGGAACGGTTGATACGTTTGACCGTGGCTATTTCCCGACAAAGGGCGTGAAGGCAGGCATTTCATACAGCTGGCTCTTTACTGACTATGTAAACTCTTTAAAGGAAAACAATCTCCATATGGTAAACCTTGATTTCAAGGCTGTTGTCCCCGTAGGGAAGGTGTTTGCGTTCATTCCTTCAATAAATGCGCGCTGCCAGTTCGGCGCGAAGCCACCTGTCGTCCTCACGAATGCTGTGGGAGGCCAGATTAGCGGACGCTATTTTGACCGGCAGCTTTCTTTTGCGGGGGTACCGAAACTTATGTTCCTTGAACGGAATCTTGGCCTGGCGAAGGCTGACCTGCGTTTCAATGTCGCGAAGAACCATTATCTGACAGGTACCGCCAACTATCTCTACACCTTTGATTCATTCCCGGACCTGAAGTCCGGAAGAGGCATGTACGGATTTTCCCTCGAATACTCCTACAACACTATTTTGGGTCCGATTACGGCAAACATCAACTGGTCGGACGTCATTCATAGGGTAGGTCTCTATCTGAGCTTCGGCTATAATTTCTGATGGCTATGTCTGAGACTGCTGCTGTTCAGAAGGTTCTTTCGCGCCTGCGTAACCAGTGTTCCCGTCGCGAGTATTGTGTTTCCGATGTTCGTGAAAAGGCCATGAAGGCTCTTGACGGTGATGAGTTTGCTGCGGAAACGGTCGTGGAATCGCTGAAAAGGGACAAATATGTCGATGACGTCCGATACTGTGCGGCATACGCCCGCGAGAAAGCTTCTATTTCCGGCTGGGGTGCCGTAAAGATTCGTTATATGCTGTCCCATAAGGGCTTGTCTCGTGAAGATATTGATGCGGGAATTGCCGGAATTGATGAGGACGGAGCCTCCGCAAGGCTTGAGAAACTGTTGGCGGCAAAGTCCCGGACGCTGAAGGATGACCCGCGGCGGAAGCTGAAGTTGCTCCGTTTTGCCCTCGGGCGCGGCTATCAGTACGACGAAGTGTCGGCTGCCTTGAGTCATATCGAAAATGTAGAAATATGATGTTTACAACCAATGACTTATGAACTACAGAAAACTTACGGAAAATGAAGTGGCGGCGCTGGAGTCGCAAGCATGCTCGGCTGTAGACTGGGCGAAGATTGATGTTTCAGATGATTTTTCGACTGAATTCGTGAAGTCCGTGCGCTTCTCCGGCGACATAAGGCTCGGCTCTTTCAGAAAGGAATTTACACTTCCGGGAGGGATGAAGAAGCATTCGGGGCTCTACCATGCTACGTTGCATAATGTCACGATAGGAGACGACTGCTGCATAGAGAACGTGAAGAACTATATCGCGAACTACGAAATAGGGCATGATACGTTCATCGAGAATGTCGACATAATCCTGACTGACGGAGTGTCATCGTTCGGAAACGGAGTGGAGGCGTCTGTCCTCAACGAGACCGGAGGGCGTGAGGTCGTCATCTTTGACCGCCTTACTGCACAGACGGCATACATTATGGCTCTCTACCGTCACCGTCCGGAACTCATTGAGGAGCTGAAGAAACTCATAGGAAAATATGTTGACGGCGTCTCGTCTTCTATGGGGCACATCGGGGTACACGCCACGATTGTCGATGCGGGCTACCTTAAGAACGTGAAGGTCGGGGACTTCTGTAAGATTGAAGGCGCGGCACGACTGAAGAACGGAAGCCTCAACTCCAATGAAGTGGCTCCGATACACATTGGCGTGGGCGTGATTGGAGATGACTTCATCGTGTGCAGCGGTTCGTCTGTCGAGGACGGCGTGACGTTTTCCCGCTGTTTCATAGGACAGGCCTGCCATCTCGGACACAACTATTCCGCTTCCGATTCACTCTTTTTCAGCAACTGCCAGGGCGAGAACGGTGAGGCCTGCGCAATCTTTGCCGGTCCCTACACCGTCACCCACCACAAGTCAACGCTTCTTATTGCCGGGATGTTCTCGTTCATGAACGCCGGCTCGGGCTCGAACCAGAGCAACCACATGTACAAGCTTGGACCTATCCATCAGGGAATTATGGAGCGAGGCGCGAAAACCACCTCCGATTCCTACATCCTCTGGCCGGCCAAGGTGGGCGCGTTCTCTCTTGTGATGGGCCGTCATGTCAGCCATCAGGACACTTCTAACCTGCCCTTTTCCTACCTTATTGAGAATCAGGGTACTTCCTACATAATGCCGGGCGCAAACCTGAAGTCTGTCGGCACCATCCGTGACGCGAAGAAATGGCCGCAACGGGATGCCCGCAGGGATCCTGACAAACTCGATATGATAAACTACAACCTCCTGAGCCCGTACACCGTGAATAAGATGCTCAATGCGATTCACATCCTGCAGGAACTTCAGCGTACGGCAGGAGAGAATTCTTCCGTCTACTCCTACCAAAGCGGTGTAATCAAACGCAGTTCGCTGCAGAAGGGCTTGAAATACTATGGCCTCGCCATCGACAAGTTTCTCGGTAACTCATTCATAACGAGACTGATGAATTCCTCATTTGGAAATATGGACGAACTGCATAAGGCGCTTGAGCCCGAGTCTCCTACGGGGCTTGTTCACTGGGTGGATCTGTCGGGTCTGATTGCTCCGCGTTCCGCTGTAGAGAAACTTATGGACAGGATTCAGAACGGGGAAATGAAGACTGTTGACGACATAACTGCCGGATTCTCCGAAATTCATAGGAAATACTACGACTACGAGTGGACATGGGCATATAGGATTATCCGTGAATATTACGGAATCGACCTTTCGAAGGCCTCGGCCGATGAAATGCTCGGTCTTGTCGAACGTTGGAAGACCTCTGTGACGGTTATTGACAACATGGTCTATGAGGATGCACGAAAGGAGTTCGGCCTTTCGGCGATGACAAGTTTCGGAGCGGACGGAGGGGAGGCTCGTCGTCTTCAGGACTTTGAGCAGGTGCGTGGTTCAAGCTTTGAATCGAATTCGTTCGTCATGTCAATCCGCGAGCATATAGATGTGAAGTCGAAACTCGGCGCGGCAGCTGCGGACAGGATTAGGGAGGTGTTGTGAGATGAGAAAGTTCTGGAGAAAAAGGTCTGTAGCTGACACCTGTAAGGCTGAAACAGAGGAAGAAAATGTTGACGCATGTAGCGAGACTGTAGGAAGGGGAAAATATATATTGATTGCGGATAGCGGGGCGACAAAGTGCAACTGGGCTGCAATCGGACCTGACGGGAAGGTCAAATTGTTTGACACTCCGGGAGTAAACCTGTCAGTAAATTCTCCGGAAGCGATTTCTCTTGCAGTACATTCTGTTTTTGTGCAGTTCCCCTTGCAGTACCCGTTGGAGTGGCACCTTGTGTCATTGGGGGCGGATGAAAAGGGAAAGCCGGGATTTGTAATAGAGTGTGTCACGGAAATATGGATTTATTCTGCCGGGGCGACGTCGGATGAAACGACAAAGCTTATTGAGTATGCTTTCGGCGCGATGTTTCCGAATGCGGAGGTGAACGTTTTCTCCGACATTTTGGGGGCAGCGCGTGCCGTGTGCGGTTCTGAATCTGGAATTGTGGGAATATTGGGTACCGGCTCGAATAGCTGTTCCTATGACGGGAAAGCTATTGTGAAACAGGGACTTGGCGGAGGATATGTCCTTGGCGACGAAGGCTCCGGAGCCTGGTTTGGGAAGCGCCTGCTGTCCGATTTCATCCGAGATCTGCTGCCGGAGGAAATGGCGGAGGCCCTGCAGAAAGAATATTCGCTTGACTATCAGACAATAGTGGAGAATGTCTATCGCGCAGAGGCTCCAAGCCGCTACCTCGCGTCTTTTTTCCCTTTCCTCCTCAAATGGGCGAAACCTGTAACGGAAGGGGCACCTCAGGAGCATTCCGGTGGAGCAGAACTCAATCTCTCAATTTCGCATGAGGGAGATATTGAACAAAAGAAACTGAGCGGGCATGAATATGCCGAGACCCTTCTTCGCGAGGGAATAGGTGAATTTCTTGACAGGTGCATAGCGGGGCGCTACGACTGTCACGTTCATTCTCTGAACCTTTGCGGCTCTGTGGCGTGGTTCTGCCGTGACATGATTGCCGAATGCGCCTCAGCCCGCGGGATGGTTCTTGGCAAGATAGTGAAGTCGCCGATAGACGGGCTTGTTGCCTATCATTCCTTGCGAAAATTTAGTGAGTGACTATGAAAGTAACTGAGCATGAAAGTAACTGAACAGCCATCAAATTACAACAGTCTGGACACGATGTCCACAGAGGAACTTCTTGAAGGCATCAATAACGAGGACTGTCGCGTCCCGGAGGTCGTTGGGGAGGCAATCCCGGAGATAGGGATGCTTGTGGACGGCATTGTGGAACGAATGAAGCAGGGCGGCCGGCTCTTCTATATAGGTGCCGGCACCAGTGGCCGCCTCGGAGTTGTGGACGCATCTGAAATCCCGCCCACTTTCGGCGCTCCGTCCGATCTTGTAATCGGTCTCATAGCAGGAGGTGACGGAGCCATCCGGAAGGCCGTCGAAGGTGCCGAGGACGATCCGGAGCAGGGTTGGAAGGACATTGAGGCCTTTTCCCCGACACGTCAGGACACGGTTGTCGGCATAGCCGCCTCTGGAACCACCCCGTATGTGATCGGTGCTGTGACGGCCGCCCGCAAGAATGGTCTTCTCACCGCCTGTATCACCTGCAATCCGGACACGCCTCTTGCCTTGGCTTCCGAGATACCGGTTGTCGCAGTCGTTGGGCCCGAATTCGTTACCGGAAGCACCCGCATGAAGGCCGGCACTGCCACAAAGCTGATTCTTAACATGATTTCCACTGCCACGATGATACGTCTCGGTCACGTCCGAGGCAACCGAATGATTGACATGCAGTTGACCAACGCCAAACTCATCGATCGCGGCACCCGTATGATAATGTCCGAAACCTGTCTTCGTGACTACGACCGTGCCCGCGACCTTCTTCTTGAGCACGGCTCTGTCCGCAATGCCGTAGCCGCATACGGGAACTCTAAATAACAGAACAAAAATTAGACGATTTTTTAGTATCTTTGCCTCCGCTGCTGACACATAGGTATTCATTAAGGAAAACTTCAGATTTGTCTTTTTGGAGGTTTCCAAACACTAATTTGTTAAAAGGAATGAAATTCAAGACATTCTTCTCAGCGCTCGCTCTTACTGCGGCGATTGCGCTGCCCGCAGCCGCAAAGGCTGATTCTTCGATTCCGAGACCGGAATACCCGCGTCCCCAGTTTGAACGTACCGATTGGGTGAATCTCAACGGTGAATGGACCTTCTCGATTGACAATGTCGCGTCAGGCTATGAGAAGGGATTCTCCAAGTCTGCCGGATTTGACGAAAAGATTCTCGTGCCGTTCTCTCCGGAGAGCAAGCTTTCGGGAGTCGGACACACCGATTTTATCGAAGGTGTGTGGTATCATAGAAATATAACCGTACCTGCGGAATGGGACGGAAGGAACATACGTCTTAACTTTGGCGCTGTGTATTATAAATCAGAGGTTTATATCGACGGAAAGCTCGTCGGACGTCATTTCGGAGGCACGAGTTCCTTCTCGTTCGACATCACTCCGTTCGTGAAGGCCGGACAGACGCACTCTCTCGTCGTTTACGCCACCAGCGACCTCCGCAGCGGCAAGCAGCCGGCCGGCAAGCAGTCTCTTAAGCTCAATTCGATGACATGCAATTACACCCGCACCACAGGCATCTGGCAGACCGTGTGGATGGAGCCGGTCAGCGACGGCGGCTTGAAGCAGGTGCAGGTGGACACTGACATTGATCAGGGACAGATTGTCGTGAAGCCGCTCTTTTTCCATGAGGGCAAGTCCACGCTCAGGGTCACTGTCACAGACCCGACAGCATCGAAGAAGCCGGTGGCACAGAAGACAGCCGTTGCTGCCAACAACTCCGTGGTAGTGCTGCCGATGAAGAAGTTCAGAACCTGGAGTCCCGAGGATCCATTCCTCTATGATGTTAAGTACCAGGTCATTGATGAAGCCGGCACAGTCATCGACGAGGTCCGTTCCTATCTCGGAATGCGTAAGGTTCACCTTGAGGGGAACAAGATATATCTCAACAACAGCCCTCGCTACCAGAGGCTTGTCCTCGATCAGGGTTACTACCCGGACAGCCAGTGGACAGCACCTTCCGATGAGGCACTGCGCCACGACATCGAACTTTCGATGAAAGCCGGATTCAACGGAGCCCGTCTTCATCAGAAGGTCTTCGAGGAGCGTTTCCACTACTGGGCCGACAAGCTCGGCTACCTCACCTGGGGAGAGAGTTCAAGCTGGGGTATGGACACCAACCAGCCGGAGACCGCGAGAAATTTCATCACCGAATGGGGCGAGATCATAGTCCGCGACCGCAACCATCCTTCAATCATTGTCTGGACTCCTACAAATGAGGAATGGTCACCGGACAACATCCAGTTCCCGCGTTTTATGGAGGATGTATATGCGCTCACCAAGCAGCTCGACCCTACCCGTCCTGTCAGCGGAGCCAGCGGCGGTGTCATAGTGAAAACCGACATCTGGACCGGCCATGGCTATGCCCAGGATCCGAAGACGTTCCGCAAGGATGTCTGGAACGACGGCAAGCTCTTCACCTACAAGAGCCGCAATCACGAGAAAACCGGCGGTCTCTATTCAAGAAACTACGGCTTCTCACATGATGCGATTGCCGGAACTTACGATTTTCCGGAGTATGACGGCAAGATGCCTTATGTATTCGACGAATATGGCGGAATCAAATGGACGAACGAGGAGGATATGAAGCAGGCCGCCAATAATCAGGGCGTTTCATGGGGCTACGGCAACTCTCCGCGCTCACTTGAGGAGTTCTACACCCGCCTCGAAGCCCTCACTGATGTGCTCTTGTCCCTGTCGGACTACATTTGTGGCTACTGTTACACCCAGCTCACCGATGTCGAGCAGGAGCAGAACGGCCTCTACTACTACGACCGTAGCGAGAAGTTTGACATGGAGCGCATCCATGCCGTGTTCTCCAAGGTCCCGGAGGATTATAAATAGAAACTCGAATTACAATTAATTACATATCAATATGTTAAAAGTAAATATGGGAGGCTGCGGCTCCTTTGTAAACGCCGCGGAAGTTAAGGAATACACACAGAAGGCTGTAGAGGCTCTCAAGGTTCTTGAAGACGAAACCGGGGCGGGAAATGATTTCCTCGGTTGGAAGCACTTGCCGTCCCAGACACCGGAGTCGCTCATCGCCGAGTGCGAGGCAATCCGCGACGATTGGAAGAAGAAGGGTGTTGACCTTGTCGTTGTAATCGGAATCGGTGGCTCATACCTTGGGGCAAAGTGCGCTCTTGAAGCTCTGTCACATTCTTTTGCAAAGCAGCTCGCTGACAAGGGAGGGGCTCCTGAAATCGTTTTTGCAGGAAATAACCTTTCTGAGGAATATATTGCCGAACTGATGGACCTCGTCGCTGAGCGCAATGTCGCGACGGTGGTGATTTCAAAGTCTGGCACAACCACGGAGCCGGCAGTCGCGTTCCGCATCATCAAGCAGTACATAGAAAACAAGTACGGCACGGCCGAGGCGGCACAGCGCATCGTTGCCGTGACCGACGCCCACAGAGGAGCGCTCAAGTCGCTTTCGACTCAGGAGGGTTACAGGACATTCGTCATCGAGGACAATGTCGGAGGCCGTTTCTCGGTGCTCACTCCGGTTGGACTTCTCCCGATTGTTCTTGCGGGATTCGACGTTCGCAAGATGCTTGAGGGCGCTGCGGCGATGGAAAAGGCATGTGCGGTTCCTTCGGAGGAAAACCCTGCGCTTCAGTATGCCGCAATGAGGAATCTCCTTCACACAAAGCACGGCAAGGCAGTCGAGATCCTCGTCTCCTACAATCCTAAGCTTCAGTATCTTGGCGAGTGGTGGAAGCAGCTCTACGGCGAGTCCGAGGGTAAGGACGGCAAGGGTATATTCCCGGCATCCGTAAGTTTTACAACTGACCTTCACTCAATGGGACAGTACATCCAGGACGGCGTGCGCATGCTTATGGAGACGGTCATCACCGTGGAGAAGGCGCAGCGCAGCGTTGTAATCGAGAGCGATGCGCAGAACCTTGACGGCCTGAACTTCCTCGCCGGGAAGCATGTGGAGGAGTGCAACGCCATGGCTGAACTCGGAACAAAGCTCGCGCACATCGACGGCGGCGTGCCTCAGCTCGGCGTAAGCATCGAGAAGATTGACGAGTATAACCTCGGGGAGGTCTTCTACTTCTTCGAGAAGGCCTGCGGAATTTCGGCCTATATTCTCGGAGTGAATCCGTTCAACCAGCCTGGCGTGGAGGCTTACAAGAAGAATATGTTCGCGCTGCTTAACAAGCCTGGTTATGAAGCTCAGGGCGAAGAACTGAGGAGACGGATTTAATAAAAGGCGATCTGCTGCGTTGCACGTCTTGTCAAAATCCTCACAACCATTAGGTTGCTGCGGTATTTGACTTCACCGTGCGCCTTGCATCTCATCCTTTTATTGAAATCCTTTGATTTAGTGTTTTAAAAGCGAGCTGCGGCGTTGCGCGGTCCGCCAGAATCCTCTTGGACAAGATATTTACTGTTATAGTATGGAAAAAAAACAACTGTATCCGTTGAAGTTCATCCCCATCGCGTCAAGGCGCGTGTGGGGAGGGAACTCTTTGATTAAGGTTCTTGGGAAGGACTTCGTGGAGGCCGACGAGGGCGGAAACGAGGTCCATCTGACGGAGAACGATCTCATCGGGGAGAGCTGGGAACTTGCCGACATGGGTGAGCAGGACTCTCTCGTGAGCAACGGTTGGCTTGCCGGCAATTCGATAGGGGACATTATGGAAACCTATCTCGACAGGATTACCGGAGACTCGGCATACGCATGGTTCGGGCGTCAGTTCCCTCTCCTGATAAAGTTTCTCGACATCCATCAGAAGCTTTCCGTTCAGGTCCATCCGGACGACAAGGTCGCTGAACAGCGTTACGACTCACTCGGAAAAGCTGAAATCTGGTACATCCTTGATGCTAAACCTGAGGCGAAGGTCTATATGGGCTTCAAACGTGAGACTTCGGCTCAGGAATTCTACGATGCTTGCAAAGCCGGCACAGCTCACGAGTTGCTGAATGTTGTTCATCCGAAAAAAGGTGACGCCATTTTCATTACTCCCGGAACAGTTCACGCTGCAGAGGGCGGTATCCTTGTCGCTGAGGTTCAGGAGTCTTCGGATATGACTTTCCGTCTCTACGACTGGGGACGCGAGAACAATCCTGCAACGGCCCGCAAGATGCATCTGGAGGAGGCCATAGACCTAATCAATTTCGATAAGTTCGACCCTTCGCTCTACCGTCCGGCATCTTCAATGGATGACACTAAGGTGAACAACACTCTCGTCCAGTGCCCGCAGTTCACGGTGAACAAGCTCAATCTCAGGGATGCTCTGCGCATCAGCCAGGAACAAATCGGAAGTTATATTGTCTACATCTGCGTCAGCGGTTCTGCGGCCATCAATGTTCCTAAAGTTCCTGTCTTCGACGACAGTAAGGCAGTGGCGGCGTTCGGCACGGACGCGATGGACATCTACGCGTTCCGCAAGGGCGATACGATACTTGTTCCTGCCGACATGCCGGACTTCTATCTCGTTCCGACCGCTCCCGGCACGGTGCTTCTCGAGGCCACCGACGGTTTGCGTGAAGACGTCGACGAGTACATCAATCCCGATGTACCGGCCGAACTTCCGGAGGAGTAGACAGTCTCCGGTCATAACTGAAATCGTTATGGAAGAAGTAAGAATCGACAAATTTCTCTGGTCAATACGTGCCTACAAGACGCGTAGCGAGGCGACAGATGCGTGCAACGGAGGCAAGATTCGTCTTAATGGAGCCGACGTGAAGCCGTCCAAGGCAGTTCATCGCGGCGACACCATTGTAGTGCGCAAGGGACCTGTGACCTACACATATAGGGTCATTGAACTCGTTGACAAACGCCAGGGGGCAAAGACCGTCCCGCAGTTCGTCGACAATCTCACCCCGCAGTCCGAAATGGACAAGCTCCACGCTCCCGTGGAGACATTTTTCCTCAAGCGGGACCGTGGTGCCGGCCGTCCGACAAAAAAAGACCGCCGCCAGATGGATTCGCTTTGGGATGCGCTGGAATCTGCCGACGAGGATTGAACCTTTTCGAAAAATGATTGTTACAGCGAAGTGAAATAGTGAGTATTCTGAAATATTGCTCTTACGGCAGTCTCCATTTTCCGGGGCTGCCGTTTTTGGAACATTCAAAAGAAAAATTTTCAAAAGAGAAAACTTTTGCGGCAGAAATTTTGCAGGTTCAAATATAATTCTTATCCTGTTTTCCGCAATGGGACACCCATTTTAGCAATTCTTCGAGATAATGTCAAA